>Ga0214921_10011257_pt1 | contig 10897 bp, 13 predicted proteins | sample LL1505_MetaG_FD_177992 | JGI IMG/M metagenome (GOLD analysis project Ga0214921, IMG submission 177992) | Freshwater microbial communities from Lake Lanier, Atlanta, Georgia, United States - LL-1505 | ecosystem: Environmental > Aquatic > Freshwater > Lake | place: USA: Georgia | collected...
GACTGGCCTTTGTATTTGATGGGGATTTCTTTCTGAGCGGCGATTTGCAAACCTGATTGGGTTAATTCAAAGGCGAGGCACTTTTCGTAGGTTGATTCAAGTAAACCTGGGCCGAGTTCACGATGCACGGAGATGGCTGCACCAATGATAGAGTCCGTCAGGGAGTTGTTTTCAAACTCCTCCGTGCTCTCCGTGTCCTTTGACTCGCTTTGCTCGCCCCAGAGGGGCTTCCTTCGGAAGTCTGTCTCCCTTCGGTCGGCTGTGGTTAACATTTCAACAAGCTATCGAAAATCACCAGTCCGTCGGTGCTGCCGAGGGCGGCGTCGCAGGCGCGCTCGGGGTGGGGCATGAGGCCGAAGACATTTCGGGTTTCGTTGCAGATGCCGGCGATATTTTCGCGGGAGCCGTTGGGGTTTGCGACATCGGTTGTTTGGCCTTGGGCATCGCAGTAGCGGACGAGGATTTGGTCGTTCGCGTTGAGGGCGGCGAGGGTGGCGTCGTCGGCGAAGTAGCATCCCTCGCCGTGGGCGATGGGGATATTGAGGACTTGGCCTTTGGTAGCGGCGCGGGTGAATCGGGAATTAGTCGATTCCACACGGATGCTTTGGTGTTTGCAAACGAAGTGGAGGCCTTTGTTGCGAACGAGGGCGCCGGGGAGGAGTCCGCTCTCGCAAAGGATTTGAAAGCCGTTGCAGATGCCGAGAACGGGGCCACCGGATGCGGCGAAACTTTTTACCGTTTGCATGATCGGCGAGAAGCGGGCGATGGCTCCGCAGCGGAGGTAGTCGCCGTAGGAGAAGCCCCCGGGAACGACAACGGCGTCGAAGCCGTCGAGCGAGGTGTCCTTGTGCCAGACGAAGTCGGCGGAGGCACCGGGAAGGTTATTGAGAGCGAGAACACAGTCCTGGTCGCAGTTCGAGCCTGGGAAGCGGATGACGGCGAATTTCATCATTTGCTGATCGAGTAGTCCTCGATGACGGGGTTGGAGAGGAGGTCTCTGGCGATGCGGTGGATTTCGGAGTCGGGCGTCGAGTCGGGGAGTTCGAGTTCGATGACTTTGCCGATGCGGACGCGTCCCACTTCGGTGAGGCCGAGGTGGCGGATGGCTTCAGCGGCGGCAGCGCCTTGAGGGTCGAGGACGGATGGTTTCGGCAGGACGGTTACGAGGACTTTCATGGCGCGGAGGTTTTCGTTTCGGATGGGTTCGAACAAGACGATTTTTTATTTTTTCTCATCCGCATGAGAGAAATGGCGAGGGAGAGGAGGCTTATGAGAAGGCAGGAAATCGAAAAGATCTCGCCGTAGCGTGTGAAAAATGTGGGTTGCGGCGAAGTCGGCACCTTGATCTTGCTGAATAGGACACCTTGAAGAAATGTGCTTCCAGAGGCATCTCGGAGGACTTCACGGACGCCGCCGAATCGATCAATGGCACAAGTTACACCTGTATTTGCGGCCCGGATCATTGGGATTTTATTCTCAACGCAGCGGAAAATCGCGTTGTGGAGGTGCTGAGCTGATCCTGCACTTTTTAAAAACCAAGCATCATTTGTAACGACAGCGAAGGATTGTGCGCCGAGGAGGACGAAGTGGCGTGCGAGGTCAGCAACGGTGTCCTCAAAGCAAACGAGCGGGGCGAGCTTGACTGGTTTGGCGTGGAGCTCGAGGACGGTGAATTCCTTTCCCGCATCGAAATCATCCGGCACGAGGTCACCGACGATTTTTGCCAGAAGCGGAAATTCTTTGCGAAGCGGAACGTATTCACCGAAGGGCACAAGGTGCATTTTGTGGTAGAGTTGGGCTTCCTTTCCCTTCTTGGTTAACAAGGCGATCGAATTGTAGTCGCCGTCACTACCCCAGTGGGCGGTGCCGATGAGGAAGTCGCTAGTGGATTGTTCCGCAAGGCCTCGAACCAGATCCCAGGTGAATTGATTTCCGAGAAGCGGACTAGGTGTGGACGATTCAGGCCAGAGGATGAGGTCGGGCGACAAGGCAATCGCTGGGAGAGTTTGGTTTTTCAGGGTTTCGAGGACTTGGATTTCGAAATCGGGATCGTTGCGGATGTTTTGCGGAACGTTTGCCTGCACGGCAGCAAAGCTGAGTGGTTCGCTGGCTGGTTCTGCGCGGAAAAGTTGTCGCACTCCATAGGTCCATGCGAGGGCTACGAGAGCGATCGTGATCGCAAAATCGTAGTGGGCGCGCCGCGCGCCTCGTCTGAGTTCAAGTTGGAGGCGTTTGATGGTGGCTGCCAGCATCAGATTGGTCATCGCGACAAGGAACGAAATGCCGCCCACGCCGGTGACGTCGGCAATTTGAATCAGAGCAATGTTCGCATGCTGTGTGATGCCGAGCCCATTCCAACCAAATGCTGGAAAAATGATGCCCCGGAGATATTCCAATGTCACCCAAGCGCACGAAGCTAGTATGCAGCAATGCAGGTTGTGAAGCGATCCGAGCCAGCGATCCTCACTCGTGCTGCCTGCAACCAATGCCTTGGCGAATAGGGACCAAGCCCCAAAGTAAATTGCGAAATAGAAAACCAACACCACATAGCCCGGCCATGTGAGGTTCGTGAGCCAATGTGCAGACATGGCAAAAAATACCAGCCCGCTTGTGTATCCGAGTCCCGCCGTTCGCAGCCAATCCCGCCGCTTTGCCGATGGACAAAACCACAGGGCCCATACAAGCGGTATCAAAGCCACCCAACAAAGGTCACCCAGACCGAAGGGTGGATAGCTCAATCCGAGGAGAAATCCGCTCAATAAAGCCAACAACCACGGTAACGAACACGACATAACCCTTAATAAAACCTGCCCGAGAGTAAAAAGACAACGCCCCTTTTTTTCAAAGGCAGAGGCACCTTATCTGCTTATCTGCTGGGCAGGCGATTTTTGCATGTAGGAAAAATGAGACTTTTGGTTTGCGGTCTTCAAATTGCTGGATCAAGTTAGCTTAAATGACCTGCAGACGTAGCCTCCTTACCATAGCCCTCTTGATTCTGGTGCAGGGTTTTGTCATTGCTTCGGTCGACCCGGAGTTTGAAAAACTTGCCATGAATTTGAGGGAAAGGGCGATACTGAAGGTCGAGCCTCCGGTCGTAGCCACCCAAGCCTCCTCTTCCCTCGGATTAAGCCGTTATCCTTGGAAGCGTAATATTGTTACAACAGTTTTCTGGGTGGGGGAGCGACCCACGCAAAACAACCCTGTGCCAAATTCCAAAAGCTCCTGGGATCCCGAGTGGCACAAGAGTTTTGGTGGTTATGACAATCCGGAGCCTGCCGGTCGCCGCGGCTTTTTCCCAAAATTCATCCCTCGTCAAAACCCATTCTATGTTGCGCTCCCTTACAATGATGTGACTCGGGGCGCGACAAAACCGGAGTCCCGCAGTGTGATTCCTTGGTTTCGTGAAGCTTTTGAAAAAACTGGGCAGACTGTGTGCAAAGGGCGCTGGGTGGCCATCCGTCGCGGAAATCGCATAGCTTACGCTCAATGGGAGGATTGCGGTCCTTTCCGCACCGATCACTGGCAGTACGTTTTTGGAAATGACCGACCCAAGCCCAATCTCAACCAAGGTGCTGGTCTGGATGTCTCACCTGCCGTGCGCGACTACCTTGGCATGGGAGGTAAAGATGTGTGCGATTGGAAGTTTGTGGATGTGCGAGAGGTGCCGCCCGGACCTTGGACAAAATATGGTGAGAACAACACCTTCGTGCTTCAGCAGCGGGGGGCGAACCTCAACCTCACTGACCGCAACAATGCCAGAGGGGTTCGGCGTTGATTTCTAATCCGCTGCGTGGGCTTTGAGTTCATCGAGTGTGGCAAACTCGAGGGTCGATGCGTGGGTGGCGCTCAGAATGACCTGAGGAGCCAAGCCCGCATCATAAGCCTCCTTCCAACGACTTGCGCACAGGCACCATTGGTCTCCCGCCTTCAAACCAGGGAATTCATATTCCGGCCTTGGTGTGCTGAGATCATTTCCTTGGTCACGGGAAAACCTGAGAAAAGCATCCGTCATCACGGCACACACCGTATGTACGCCTGTGTCTCCGCTACCGGTATGGCAGTATCCGTCGCGGTAGTATCCTGTGATCGGGTGGTAGCAGCATGGTTCCAGATCACCACCTAAAACATTTCTTGCCATCCCAAAATCCTATAGCACCGCAGTGAGAATTTCCACACTCAAAAAAACATCGTCGTCCAGTTCGAGGCAGTTGGACTATTGTCTACGTTCTAAGTCATGGTTTTAGAAATCCTGGAATGGTGCCTTACCCCTGCTTCTTTGCAGGCTAGGACGAGCGGACTCCTTGCCGAACAGATTGCCATCCGTCATCGTGCAATGCGCTGCAAAGGGGCTTGGGAGCCACATCTCCGGGCCTGCAAAGATTTTCTGGGTCGAGAACTCAAGAGTGGAAGTCACGTTGCTATTCTCGGGAGCGGGCATCTCCGCGACTTGGATCTCCCGCACTTGAAAGCCCACTTTGCTAAAATCACCTTGGTCGATGTCGTGCATCCACTCGAAGTCCGAATCATGGCTTTGTTTTCACGCGGAAGGATTCAATTGCTTTCTGGAGATCTTTCGGGCGCGCTGCATTGTTCCAATCCCAATTCAGCTATATCAGTGGCAGACACTTTTCGTTTATCTTTGAAAGAAGTGGATGTTTTTGTCTCCGCCTGTCTCCTCACTCAATTGCCTCTTCCGGCGTCCAGCCATTGGCGAAAGCGTTTCGCTGAAAGCGAGGTTTCGCTCGGCGTGAAGCGCATTTGCCAGTCGCACTTGGATTTTCTTACAAATGCGCCACGGGCACTTCTCATTACCGATGTGGAGCGGCGCTATGGAAACGCCGATTGGTCATCCTTGCTTCCAAACCTGAATCTTCCCCGCCCAATGGAACGCTGGATCTGGGATATTGCCTCTCCCGCAGAGCATGGGCTCAGAAATATCGGTCCCGAACAGCGTCGAGTGGATGCCATGGTTCTATAGCCCCCAGCCATCATCACGAAAATCTTTGCCCAATGCGGGCGAAAGAATAGGATGACCATTCATGGCAAAGCGACGCACACTTAAGATTGGTTCCCACTCCATTGGAGGACGGGACTTGCTTTTTATTCTGGGACCTTGCGTGATCGAGACTCCTGCTTTTACTCGAAGGATGGGGGCAAAAATAAAGTCCATTTGTGATGGAGAAGGCGTCCAGTTTGTTTTCAAGGCCTCCTACGACAAGGCGAATCGCACGTCGGTCAAATCTTTCCGAGGCACTTCTGTTCAGAACGGTTGTGAATTGCTCGCCGAGATCGGGGCTCAGTTGGGTGTTCCTGTGACTACGGACATCCACTCCCCGGAAGAAGCCGAGATTGCTGCGCGGTTTATAGATATTCTTCAAATTCCTGCTTTTCTCTGCCGTCAGACGGATCTTCTCGTGGCTGCTGCAAAAACGTCCCGTATTGTGAATGTCAAAAAGGGTCAGTTTCTTGCTCCATGGGATATGAAAAATGTCGCTTTGAAACTCGAGGCCTCGGGGTGCCGGAATTATATTTTTACCGAACGGGGCACGACTTTTGGTTATAACAACCTTGTAGCCGATATGCGATCGATTCCGTGGATGCAGGAACTCGGCTGTCCTGTTGTTTTTGACGCCACGCATTCCGTCCAGCGTCCGGGTGGGGCAGGGGAGACCACCGGCGGAGATGGCAGGTTGGCGCCTGTTCTAGCACGTGCTGCCGTCGCGGCAGGATGTGATGGGGTGTTTCTCGAAACACATGAAAATCCCGCCAAGGCCCTTTCAGACGGGCCAAACCAAGTACCCCTTCGCGACTTGCCCCCTTTGATCAAGCAACTGAAAGCCCTCCGAGATGTTGTGGTCTAATTTTCTTTGTCTCGCTCTTTTGGTGCTTCTCACCTCATCACTTCAAGCGGAGAACGCTCCTGCTCCGGCAGCGCCCTCTCCCCAAGAGGGTGAATTCGATTTGCCTGTGCCGGTGGGCATGCCGGTGAATGGAATTAAAATTCCGCAGTACGATGAGGATGGCAAACTACTGATGCTCCTTGAAGCCGGGGTTGCAAAAAAAGTAGATGACCAGCATATCGAAATGGAGAATCTCAAACTTCAAGCACTCGATGCCGATGGGAAAAAAATTTTCGTTGAACTGCCGCACGCGCTCTTTAATCTCGAAACTCGAATCCTTACTGGAGAAAAGACTGCCAAAATCTACCGTGATGATTTTGAAATCACCGGCGATGGCATCGATTTCAATACCAAAACCCGATTCGGAACCCTCCGAGGCAATGTAAGAATGGTTATCTCCACAGAACAAGACTCCAAATGATGAATTGCAAAGCCAGTCTTCTGGCTCCTACTATTTTCTTTTTCGCTCTTTTTTCGCTTGCTGCCCAAGATGCTGCAACCTCCATGTCCGCAGAGTCCAAAGGATCGAAACCCCCCGGGCTCTTTAATATGGCAGGTAGCGATAGACCGAGTGGGGCGAAGACGGAAATCACGGCGACCAAAGAATCCAGCTTCGACAGTGAAAAAAATATTGCCGAGTTCACCGGTCGTGTCGTCGTGCGAGACCCGCAATTCACACTCACCTGCGATCGCCTCACCGTCTCTCTCAGTCCTGATCGTAAGGGCATCGCTGTGGCAGAGGCACGCGGTAACGTCATCATCGTTCAGGAAAAAATGGACCTGAAAAGCAGCAGCCCGCAAGCGATCGGAAGAGCGGGAGAGGTTTCCTACAAACCTGAATCGGGTGAGGTCACACTTCGTGATTGGCCATCGATTCAACAGGGGATCAACAATCAAGTGGCGACCGAGCAATCCACTATCATGGTTCTCCGAAGCAGTGGACAGTCCCGCACAATCGGTGGAAGCAAAACACTGATCACCGATACGGCCAAGCCACAATGAGCGAGAGCTTAGAAACGCCCCTTCTTCATACCGAGGGCCTAGTGAAGGTCTACAACCGTCGAGCCGTGGTGAACGGGGTGGATATCAACGTCAAAAAAGGCGAGATCGTGGGCCTCCTAGGTCCTAATGGGGCGGGAAAAACGACGACTTTTTACATGATCGTTGGCCTCGTGCGTCCCAATGGCGGGAAGGTCTTTTTTCGCGATGAGGACGTCACTGAAATGCCGATGTATCGCCGTGCCCGACATGGCATGGGTTACCTTCCTCAAGAAGAATCAATTTTTCGCAAGCTCACGGTAGAGGAAAATATTCTCGCCATTTTGGAAACAACCGGAATTCCAAAAAAGGCCCGCAAGGAACGCTGTGAAGAACTTCTCACGCGCTTTGGCATTGAGCATATCGCGAAAAATGAGGCCCTCACGCTTTCCGGCGGCGAAAAGCGCCGCCTCACTATCGCACGGTCACTCGTCACAAACCCCTCGCTCCTGATGCTTGACGAGCCATTCAGTGGGGTGGATCCCATCGCTGTCCATGATGTCCAGCAGATCATTCAAGATCTCCGAGCTCAAGGTCTCGCCATCCTCATCACAGACCACAATGTGCGAGAGACCCTGAATATTGTGGATCGAGCCTATCTCATTTTCGAGGGACGGGTGGAAAGCCAGGGTAATAAGGATTTTCTTTTGAATGATCCAATCAGCCGCAAGCTTTACCTAGGCGAATCCTTCTCGATGTGAGCGATTGGCTCAGTGCGGGTTTGCATCTTGAACAATTGCGGTTTACTGATTCTTCCAACACCCCGTTCTTTTTTCAAAGTATCCCATGCCCATCGCGAGCAAAACGCTTAAAAAGGTTAGCCACATCACTGTTGGGCATTTCTATGCAAACCATGCAGAGAAGCTAGGTCTTCGTTTGGAAGGCAGCTCCCGCGGCTTGAATCGTCTCATTCGCGAGCCTACTATTAACCGTCCGGGTTTGGCTCTTTCCGGGTTCTTCAGCTACTTTGCCGTCAAACGTATTCAGGTTCTTGGAGCTGCCGAGTTGAGCTATCTCAAGAGTCTTTCGGTGGCGACTCTTAAGGAACGCGCTCGAGGACTGCTATCCCGCAATATGCCGTGCCTTGTTATTGCGAGAAATGCGCCTGTGCCTTCAGCGATTCTGGATGCTGCCGCCGAGTTCGAAACCCCTGTGCTTCGGACGAATATGATCACGATGAAATTCATCAATGCGGCCACGATTCTTCTTGAGACAGATTTCGCTCCCTCCACCACGGAGCATGGCAGCATGGTGAGTATCCTAGGTGTTGGGACCCTCATTCGCGGTGCAAGCGGAATTGGCAAAAGCGAGTGCGTACTCGGTCTGATCGAGCGAGGCTATAGTCTGGTGAGTGACGATATCACCCGCTTTCGATCTGTGGAGGGGAGTGAACTTATTGGCATGTCGGATAGTATTTCCCGCTACCACATGGAGGTTCGAGGCATTGGAATCATCAACATCGCATCCATCTTCGGAGCAGGTTCCGTTGTCCCTCAAAAAAAACTTAACTTTGTTGTCACACTCAAAGATTGGCATGAGGTGGAGAATGTGGATAGAATAGGCCTTGATCGTGAAACCTATGAAATTCTGGGCATCAAAGTCCCACATGTCACCTTGCCCGTTCGGACCGGGCGCGACATTGCGAGGCTTGTTGAAGTAGCCGCGCTGGATCAGAAACTGAAAGACATGGGCGAAAACAGCGCACAGGAATTTAATCAAAGACTCCTTCACAGGATCAGCGAACGCAGGAACAGATAATGGGAATTCTTACGAAAAAAAAACCAGGAGAAGACCAGCAGAAGACGACCTGCGAGGTAACCATAGACAATCGCAACGGGCTGCACGCACGACCTGCCGCCATGTTTGTCAAAATTTCGAGTCGCTATCGAGCGGAAGTATGGGTCGAAAAAGACGGCGAGCGGGTTAATGGGAAAAGCATTATGGGCCTCATGATGCTGGCTGCCGGAAAGGGATCAAAACTCACAATCCTTGCGGATGGAGTGGATGCCGAAAAAGCCGTTGCTGAAATCAAAAATCTTGTCGAGACTCGTTTTGGCGAGGACTAAGGCTTGCCGTTTTCTTCTCATTGCCTTTGAGTTTTTTTTGGTTCAAGCTCTCGGCCAATGCGGGGAGCTAACAAAATAGTAACAGAAAAGCGATTTAGAGGTATTCCGGTCGCTCACGGAATAGCCCATTTTCCCGCACTTGTGCACTTCGCGGAAGATGAGGAGGTTTTTGCTCAAACGATATCTGAGCACATGCTGCCGTCTGAAATTGCACGTTTTGAAGCCGCTCTCATCGCCACACGCATCGAGCTTCTGGAGATTCAACAAAAAATTGCCTCCGCAATCGGCTCGCACGATGCGAGTATTTTCGACGCCCATCTCCTTGTTGTGGAGGATCGCACCCTCATTGACGAGGTGTTGCGCAGTCTCGAGCGCGATCACCTCTGTATTGAATATATTTTTCAGGAGGTAGCTCGCAGGTATTGTCAGACCCTCGAAGCGATTGATGACCCCTATCTGCGTGAGCGCGTGGTCGACATCGAGGATGTTAGCCGCCGTGTTATCCGCCACCTGCTTGGCAAGGCGCCTCAAAATCCAGCAGCTCACGACAAGCCTCATATCATTATTGCGCATAATCTTACGCCTTCAGATACAGCTCAGTTGAATCGTGAGTTGGTGTATGGTTTTGTTACAGAGATTGGCAGTAAGACCTCGCATACGGCCATTATGGCTCGTTCGCTGGAGATCCCGGCAATTGTTGGCATGCAGGGAATCTGCCAACAGATTCAAATTGGCGATGACATTCTCATTGATGGCTACAATGGTCTTCTCATTCTCAACCCCTCGGAGTCCACGCTAGCCGAGTATGAAAGCCTTTCCCGCGAGAAAGAAGAGGTCGTCGAGCGTCTGCGACTCATTCGGGAAACAGCCTCTACGACGCGCGACGGACGCCATATCGTGCTTTCCGCAAACATTGATCTGCCGGATGAGATGTCCGATGTGGCCGCGAATGGTGCCGAGGGTGTTGGTCTCTTCAGAACCGAGTTTCTTTATTTAAACCGTGCCACACCTCCCACTGAGGAGGAGCAATTCCAGCACTATCGCCGCGCTGCCGAGCAAGCGTTGCCCCACAGCGTGATTATCCGTACTTTGGACATCGGTGGTGACAAGGTCGCCTCCAGCTTGGACATAGGGGAGGAGGAAAATCCCTTTCTCGGGTGCCGAGCGATTCGTTTCTGCTTGGCAAATCCCAGCATCTTTAAAATTCAGCTCCGAGCCATTCTCCGCGCGGCCACCACAAATAACATCCGTGTCATGTATCCCATGATTTCAGGAATCGAGGAACTCCGCCGTGCTAATGCGATCCTGGAGGAGTGCAAACAGGAACTCTCTGTCCAGGGGATACCATTCAATCCCTGGATCGAAGTCGGTGTCATGATCGAAACGCCGAGCGCTGTTTTTGTAGCAGATCACTTGGCGCGGGAAGTTCGCTTTTTCAGCATTGGGACAAATGATCTCATCCAATACGCCATCGCTGTGGATCGCCTTAATGATCGAATCGCCCATCTTTACAATCCGACTCACCCCTCGATTTTGCGAATGATTAAAATGGTGGTTGAGTCCGGTCGAGCACGTGGAATCTGGACTGGAGTGTGCGGTGAGATGGCATCAGACATTTTGCTGACGCCGCTTCTTATTGGACTCGGGGTGGAAGAATTGAGTGCCACGAGTGCAACTGTGCCGCGCGTTAAAAAAGCGGTTCAGTCTCTGGACTCCGCTGCTTGTGTCAAGCTGGCCGCTCAGGCTTTGGAGTCCGATGACTCGGCTGGCATTCTGGAACTCAGTCGTTCCATGGCCATGGAGCAATATAGGGATTTGATGGACTGAAAATCTCCGGCTTTTTTAGCCGATGGTTTTCTGTCTTTTTTTGAAAGCAACCACCGAGAGGGGGGG
>Ga0214921_10011258_pt1 | contig 10897 bp, 10 predicted proteins | sample LL1505_MetaG_FD_177992 | JGI IMG/M metagenome (GOLD analysis project Ga0214921, IMG submission 177992) | Freshwater microbial communities from Lake Lanier, Atlanta, Georgia, United States - LL-1505 | ecosystem: Environmental > Aquatic > Freshwater > Lake | place: USA: Georgia | collected...
CACACAAATCCTTTGCTAAATAAATCTGGCGGAGACGAGGAGATTTGAACTCCTGAAGGCTTTTACACCTTACCTCGTTAGCAGTGAGGCGCACTCGACCGGGCTATGCGACGTCTCCAAGTACTGGCTAAGTCTAGCGTGTGAAAGATTGAGAGAAGAATTTACCCCTGGGAACGCTTCCTCTTATAAGTCCTAGCGGTAAGCAGGATGAGAAGTAGGGATGTCGCAACTATGGTTCCAATCGCAATTGGCTTCCAGGTGTCGGGGTCTTTAGGGCCTACCTCATCAATGGCTACATCTACCAGCGCTTCTGCACCAATTGGTGCACCTTGGATTGTGTATGGGGCGTGATCATTTCCAACTAACTCAATGCTCACCAATTGCTCGCCAGATCTCGTAGCAAATTGAAAGGTGTTCAAGTGAAACCAACCGTTATATATACGCATTATTTTGCGTCCATCTAGGTACACGTGTGCATGACCTTCACCCGCTACATATTGCATTGATGCCATTTCGGGGCGCCACACAAATTTAGAAGTTACTACTTGCACATTAAATCCACCAGTAGGGTCTTTTGTTATCTTCAATGAAGCCGTTGGTGCGTCAACAGACTTAACTTCGTGAATAGCACTTGCACCATTGGTGTGTGCACTCACGGCTGCGATACTTGTAAACGTCAGAATCCATGCAACGATGAGGCTGTAGAAGAATTTCACCCAGCAAATGTATTACACGATATGACTGAGCAATACATAAACTGTTCATTTTCTGTTCACCTACAGAGAGGATTATTTTTTGACAGTGTTTTTTCCCCAACCTAGGCTCAACTTATGAAAACAAGAATTTTTTCTCTCACGCTGATTCTCATCGCTTGTGGAATTGTTCCTGCCAGTGCCGCCACTGTCACTGATAAGGTTGTTGTGAATGCAAAGACTGTTCTCACCTACTCACTTGCAAATTCTGTAACTCTGAATCCAGATGGCTGTGAAGAGGTTTACATCAAGTACACAATTGATAAGTCCTACTTCTTCCCAAATGCCTATGTGATGTTTGGTTTGTACTCTGCAGCCAATAATGAAGCTCAGTCACTTTATGTTCAGCCTGGAAACGGCAAGAATGGGCAAGGTAAGGATGCTTGGGTTGGTGATAAGGAAATGATCTTTTGTGGCAAAGCCAAGAGCTATGTCAATGAATATGGCGACAAGGTTGTTGCACCTGCATTCTCCAAGGGTAAGTACACATTCACTGCACGCGTGACTGTTTTAAAGCCTAAATTAGTGACTACTCAATCAAAGAAGATTGCATTTACAGTTAAGTAGCTCCAGATCACTCAAGCCCTGAACAAGCAGGTTTTGGCCCACCGTTGGGATTTCCATAACGGTGATAGGTGATGGCAACAGATTGTTCGATGAGCCAACGTGGGGTTTCAATATCTCCACGTTGTGCAATAGGTCTGTGATCTACAGAAATACCTTTCTGTAGCTCTTCATAAATAGGTGGCTTACTTGAGGCAAGCCAACGAACACGTGAGTACTTCTCATTCACATCTCGTAAGTCGGTTGTGAAAATGACCTTAGCCCCGGTGGTTTCAGAGATGTGGTGAATCAAAGATTTTTCAGCTTGTGTTGTTGATTCATCAACGACAACCACAATGGGAGCTAAGTAATGGCGATAGCGCTGGAAGTTCTTCTCAACTACTAAGCCACTGCGATCAATTGCTTGTGAGCCAACTTTTGCCCACCATGTATTTACGCCAAAGATTGCTGCTTCTATATTCGTCACTCGTGGCCAATTGCGCAAAGTGTTTACGTAGTTCAGCCCACCAGCTTTAGCGTTAGGACCGACTGCAGAGCGCTTCCATCCACCAAATGGTTGACGGTTGACAATTGCACCAGTGATACCGCGGTTCACATAAAGATTTCCAGCTTCAATGCGATTGATCCACTCTTCGCACTCTTTCTCATCCAGTGATTGAATGCCTGCGGTCAATCCAAAATCAGTTTCGTTCTGCCATGTGATTGCTGTATCAAAATCAGGTGCTTCAATCACAGCAAGAACTGGACCAAACCATTCATTGCGATGTGACCATGACTTTGCTTTCACACCAAGCTTCACACCCGGGCGCCACATCAAAGCTGCCTCATCTAATTGCTTTGGCTCAACAAGCCATGTTTCACCTGCATCAAGTTGAGTCAGCGCACGTGTCAGTGCGCTCTCTGATGGGCGAATGATGGGGCCAACAGATGTTGAGAAATCCCACCCTGCGCCAACATGGAGTGATTCGACAGCGTCTTTGAGTTGGCGAATAAATGCAGGGTTGTTATAGACGGTGGTATCAACGATTGCGATGGAGGCAGCAGAACACTTCTGACCTGCGTGGCCAAATGCTGATTGCACCAGATCCTTCACGGCCGCATCAATATCTGCGCATGCTGAGATCAGAACAGCATTCTTTCCACTTGTCTCTGCCATCAGATTGATTTCAGGCCGCCATGATGTAAACAGGGATGCTGTATCAAATGAACCAGTAAGAATGACTCCATCAATTGCAGGATTTGTAACGAGATACTTACCGTTCTCATCATCGCGCATCGGCAGGAACTGCAATACATCTTGAGGAACTCCACCTGCCCACAGGTGGCTAACAATCTCCCATGCAGTTGCAACTGTCTCTGGTGCAGGTTTGAGAATGACTGTGTTTCCTGCAGCAAGTGCTGCGCAAACACCACCCATAGGAATTGCATAGGGAAAGTTCCATGGTGGAACAACAAGAATGGTTCCAAGCGGTGTTGATTCACCGAAGTTCTGAGCGGTAGTTGCATAGAAGCGAGCAAAGTCGATTGCTTCAGCAACTTCTGGATCTGCTTCAGCAACTGTCTTTCCAGCATCGCGAGACATCACAGCAATAGTCTCTGTTGTTGCCTCTGCCATGACATCAGCTGCCTTATAGAGAATATCGGTGCGCTCCTGAATTGAAAGAGCGCTCCACTTCTCCTGCGCCTTCTTTGCTGTTGCAATCGCGGTATCTACATCTTTAGCTGAGCCAACTGAGTAGTGATACCAAACCTTGCCATTATCAGATGGGTCAGTGCCTTCTTCTTGTTCTTTAGTAAAGATCTCTTTACCGTTGATAACAAGTGGAATCTCTTGATCCTTAATAGCGCGAACCTTCTTGATTGCTTGAGAGACGGCGGCGATGAACTTTGGTTCGGTGGGGTCTGCGTTTGCTTCATTCTCAAATGTTTGGCCAGTGATTTGCGCATGGTTGATATGGCGAAGTGATTGTGTAGTGATGGCATGACGCTCAGTAATTGACTTCAAGAATCGTTCTTCTTGTTCCTTAAACTTTGCTGGATTCTTGGATATCTCAAATGCGGCCTTTAAATAGTTCTCATCCGATGTATTTTCATCAAGACGGCGAACAAGGTATGCAACAGCTGCAGCAAAATCATCTTTACGAGTCACTGGTGCATAGAGAAGTACGGGTTGTCCTGCACGAGTAACAGCAAGTGCTTCCGCATTTGCCATGCCCTCCAGCATTTCAATATCAATTTGATCGACAACACCACGAGACTTTGCAACCTCAAGCGCCCAGGTCATATGGAATAAGTTGTGGGATGCGATACCGATACGCACTGCCTTGGAATGTTCTGGGCGAAGTGCTGCATCAACTAAGCGCACATAAGAAGCATCCACATCTGACTTCGTGCGATAAGGAGCAGCGCTCCAGCCATGAAGTTCTGCCTCTGCGCGCTCCATCGCAAGGTTTGCACCTTTTACCAAGCGCACCTTGATGCTTGCCCCGCTGCGTTCATAACGTTTGATGGACCATTCAACGAGTTCGCCAAAGAAGTGATGTGCCTCTGGAAGGTATGCCTGGAGAACGATTCCAGCTTTCAGTGAGACAAATTCATCTTCATCAAGCACGCGCATAAAGGCGGCAACTGTCATAGGAAGATCGCGATACTCCTCCATATCCAAGTTCACAAAGACGCCATGTTGTTGTGCTTCTCGATAGAGAATGCGCATCTTTTCTGAGACGCGAGTAATGGAACCTTCAACATCAATGATGATCAGCTGTGCCACGATGGATGAGAGCTTGACCGAGATGTAATTTACTTCTGGCCGTCGCATCATCTCAAGAATTGATTGGAAGCGAAGTTCAGCTTCGTGATCACCAAGGACCGCTTCACCTAACACATTGATATTAAGTGAAATTCCTTTATCGGTGCGTTTACCCATGTGCCTTGAAAGTTTGTCAGCCTCTGATGCCAAGATGAGATCTTTAGAGAGAGCTCGCACTCGCTGATGCACTGCAGCAACAACGGGTGTTGGCAACACATGGGAGAGAACTCCTATTGCATGCAGACCAAGTCCATTGATTGGGCCAAAGCCAACAATGCTCGCTTTCTTTGCAGCTCTGCGGAAGATACGAGATGAAGATTTTACAGATGAGATCCGCATGACCTCATCGGTTAAAGTAATTGTTGCCTCAATTGCCTTAGGGTCTTTAAAGAGGCGGGCAACGCGCTTGCGGTTCGCCTTTTCGCGGCGGTCGCGTAATTTATCTGACTCTTTCATCAGCGCTTTGGTGCGCTCGATTGCAGTCGTTGCTAGCTTGTCTAGCGCTGCATCAGTCTGCGAAATTGAGGGCATTTCACAAGGTTATCAAGGGATAAAAGACTCTGCAGACCCTATAAATGTGAGATTTATCAGCGTAGGATTCAAAGATGAATAACGAGAACGCAGACGTTACGACAGATAAGCCAAAGCGCATCCACGATCAGGCGCCCTCTGAGCTCTTCTCTAACTTTATGAAGTCAGGCTGGACCCCTTCAGATCTGAGCAATATTGAGCCCCTTGAAGTTGTTACATACGCTTTTTCACGTCGCCAGGTTCTCTCTGAAGCCTTTAAGGGAATTCGTCTCGTTCTTCCTGCAGGTGGATACAAAGTTCGTGCCAATGACACTGACTACAACTACCGTCCACATAGCGCATTTGTGTATTACAGCGGTGTGCAGGGAGCAGATGCAACTGCAGATGCGGTTCTCGTTCTAGAACCATCAGGTGATTCACACATTACCTATCTCTATATGCATCCTCGCTCTACTCGAGACACCGATGCTTTCTATCGCGATGCAAAATATGGCGAACTCTGGGTTGGTCGTCGCTTCACTCTTGATGAAGCAAAGGCTCGCTACCAAGTAGATACTCTTCAATTAACAGATCTTGAAGCACTGCTCGGTGATGGTAAGGAAACGCTGACTCTGCGCAGTGTTGATCCTGCAGTTGATCCCAAGGTCAAGAAGCATGATCGCGAAGAAGAATTTGCAACCTTTGTCTCAGAACAGCGCCTGTGTAAAGATGAATACGAAATTCGTGAGATGCAGGCAGCGGTAGATGCAACGGCGCTTGGCTTTAACGATGTTATCCATGCGATGCCTGCAGCTGTTGAAACTCCACGCGGTGAGCGCGTATTAGATGCAGCCTTCTATGGTCGCGCACGCATCTTGGGTAATGATCTTGGATATAACACCATCGTGGGTGCAGGTTCACATGCATGTGTATTGCACTGGATCCGCAATGATGGCGATGTTCATCGCGGAGAACTTGTACTTATCGATGCTGGTGTTGAAGTGGAATCCTTCTACACAGCAGATATCACTCGCACGCTTCCCGTTGATGGCAAGTTCTCCCCCGCCCAGCGCGCGCTCTATATGTTGGTCTATGAGTCACAACTAGCAGGCTTTGCAGCGGTTAAGCCTGGTGTTCTTTTCTCTGAAATTAATAAGGCCTGCCAAGCAGTATTGGCAAAGGGCCTTGCAGATATGGGCGTGCTGACAGTTTCAGCTGAAGAATCTTTAAAGCCTGAAGTTGGATTGCATCGTCGTTGGACTCTTCACGGAGTGAGCCATCACTTAGGTCTAGATGTTCATGACTGTGCGCAAGCTCGTAAAGAGCAGTATCTCGATGCACCTCTTCGTGAAGGAATGGTTCTGACCGTTGAACCAGGTCTTTATATTCAGCCAGATGATGAGCTATTCGCACCTGAATATCGTGGAATCGGAATTCGTATTGAAGATGATGTTGTTGTCACAGCAGATGGTTGCCGCAATATCTCAGAAAATATTCCACGCCACCCAGATGAGATTGAGAAGTGGATGAAGAGCGTCTTAAGACGCTAGAGCAAAACCTGCTGCAACTGCAGCAATGGAAAGTCCGAAAGTAAGAATAACGTTGAGTGCTGTGCGTCTGCGGAATGCCAAATCCTTATCGACATCCAGCATAAATGCTGACCATGTTGTAAATGCTCCACAGAATCCCATAACGAAGTAATTATCTTGTGTATAGCCGAGGATGAATGAACCAACAACGTTGACAATCAGTATTCCAACAGGGAATACATACTTAGCTCTGAAGAATTTATCGATCACGTAACGAAGTGGTGCACCGAGGGCCGCACCTGCAATAAAGGGAAGTAGTCTCATGACTTCGCCTTATCTTTAAGAATATTTAGAATCAAAAGGCTCATCGCAAGAGATGCTGCTGCATAGAGCAGGCCACTTGCTGGGCTTGAGCCATACAGAATGAACGCAAGTGATGACATTGTCGTGAATCCGCCTGCAAAACCTGTAATCCAAAAGAGTCTCTGGTACTCCGTCGTCTTTATCCGGTAGGCGACAAAACCTGCAACCAGCACTCCTAATTGATTTACAAGGAATACACCCAGAGTAAGAGTGGAGAGCGCCTCAATGATCTGCCAGCGCATAAGCGAGCCGAGAACTCCGCCCAGTGCAACGAGAAGTATCTGCAAAAGAGTTAGACCAGCTTCTTTGTTGATTTAAAGAGAGTCGTAATCACGCTGATGATCAGGGATGCAAGAAGGGCTGACCAGAATCCTGTTACCTCTAACTTCTCACTCCAACGCGCAGTCAGTGACAACATCGCAGCGTTGACAACAAAAAGGAATAGTCCGAAAGTGACGATGGAGACAGGAAAGGTGAGAACTTTAATAATGGAGCCAAAGACGCTGTTGATAAGTCCGAATAGGAGTGCAACCCACAGGTAAGTGGTGATGCCACCGTCTACGGTGATGCCAGGTACTACCAGAGTTGCAATCCACATTGAGAAAGCAAGAACTGCCCAGCGGATGAGCAACATTAGTTGCGCTTATCTCGCTTTAACAATCCTGCGAACATGCGTGCCGGATCGTATTTGATATCTACAACGCGCTCCTTCATAGGAATGATTGCGTTGTCAGTGATCTTGATGTGCTCTGGGCACACTTCAGTACAGCACTTTGTAATGTTACACATTCCAAGACCATGCTCTTCTTGTGCTGTGCGCTTACGATTCTTCAACATATCAAGTGGGTGCATATCAAGCTCTGCGATGCGGATAAAGAATCGTGGGCCAGCAAATGACTTCTTATTCTCTTCGTGATCGCGAATAACGTGACATACATCCTGACATAGGAAGCACTCGATGCACTTACGGAATTCTTGGCTTCGCTCGACATCGACCTGTTCCATGCGAGCTTCACCTGGAGCTAGGTCCTTGGGATGTTCGTAGGCAGGAATCTCCATCGACTTCTTGTAGTTAAACGATACGTCGGTGACGAGGTCTTTAATAATAGGGAAGGCGCGAAGTGGCGTCACGGTAATGGTTTCATTCTCATCAAAGGATGCAACCTGTGTCATGCATGCAAGACGTGGCTTGCCGTTGATCTCCATAGAACAAGATCCGCACTTGCCAGCCTTACAGTTCCAACGAACAGCCAAGTCGCCCATCTGTGTTGCCTGCACGCGGTGAATAACATCGAGAACAACTTCGCCCTCGTTGACATCTACCTGCACATCTTTAAGGCCACCGTCTGTTGCATCTCCTCGCCAGATGCGAAGTTTAAGTTTGCGCGCCATTAGTTGGTTCCGCCTTTCGCAATTTCTGCCGGTGTCATGTATTTCTCAAGTTCGTGAACATCAAAGAGGTCAAAGAGCTCTTTAGGAATTACTGGCAGGGCCTGCGCCTTGATGTTGACCTGATTGCCATCGAAAGATGAGATGTGATTGACCTGGCGCCAAACATTATTCATGCCAGGGAAATCATCGCGAGTATGACCACCGCGTGATTCTTCACGAAGCAGTGCAGATTTTGCAGTGGATTCAGCAACAAGCAACATATTGTCGAGGTCAAATACCAAGTGGAATCCTGGGTTGAACTTACGTCCACCAGCTACTGCCACGTTCTTACTGCGAGCGCGGATATCTGCAATCTTTGCAATTGCTTCCTCAATCTCAGTACGTGTGCGAATGATTCCGACCAAGTTATGTGTGACTTCTTGAAGTTCTGCGTGAAGTGAATATGAATTCTCTCCACCTGCGCGACTAAAAGGAGCCTCAATGCGATCTGCGGCAGCCTTTATCGTTGCATCAGAGACAGGGTTTGCACCCGCGCTCTTCACATACTGCGCAGCACCAGCACCTGCCCGGCGTCCAAAGACGAGTAGATCTGTGAGTGAGTTACCACCAAGACGATTTGAACCATGCATACCGCCAGCTACTTCACCTGCAGCATAAAGTCCTGGAACTCCAACAGCTGCTGCTGTATCAGGCTCTACCTCTACTCCGCCCATGACGTAGTGACACGTAGGGCCGACTTCCATCGCTTCCTTCGTAATATCTACGCCAGCTAGTTCATAGAACTGGTGCCACATAGATGGAAGGCGCTTTTTAATAACTTCAGCTGGAATGCGCTTAGAAACATCGAGGTATACCCCGCCATGTTCTGTGCCGCGGCCTGCTTTAACTTCTGTATTGATAGCACGAGCGACTTCATCGCGAGGAAGAAGCTCTGGTGGACGGCGGTTATTGTCCTGATCTACATACCAACGATCCGCTTCTGCCTCATTATCGGCGTACTTATCCTTAAATACATCTGGGATGTACTTAAACATAAATCGTTCACCTTCTGAGTTGGTAAGGATTCCACCTTCACCACGAACAGATTCGGTAACAAGAATTCCGCGCACAGATGGTGGCCAGACCATTCCTGTTGGGTGAAATTGCAAGAACTCCATATCAACAAGGTTTGCACCAGCTTTAAGAGCAAGTGCATGCCCATCGCCAGTACCTTCCCATGAGTTGGAGGTAATTTTAAAAGTCTTTCCTACGCCACCTGTTGCGATAACAACTGCAGGTGCTTCAAAGAGAATCTCTTCGCCAGTTTCGCGCCAGTAACCGTAGGCACCAGCAATCTTGCCGTTCTCTTTAAGAATTTCAGTAATAGTGCACTCAGCAAAGACTTTAATCTTTGCTTCCATATCGCCAAATTCGCGACCATCTTTCTGTTGCAGTTGAACAATCTTCTGCTGCATCGTGCGGATGATTTCAAGTCCTGTGCGATCTCCTACGTGTGCAAGGCGTGGATATTCATGTCCACCGAAGTTACGTTGTGAAATCTTTCCTTCTTTGGTGCGGTCAAAGAGCGCGCCCCATGTCTCAAGCTCCCAGATGCGATCGGGTGCTTCTTTTGCATGAAGTTCTGCCATGCGGAAATGATTCAAGAATTTTCCACCGCGCATCGTGTCGCGAAAGTGCACCATCCAGCTGTCATTGTCATTGACGTTACCCATAGAGGCAGCAGCGCCACCCTCTGCCATAACAGTGTGGGCCTTACCGAAAAGTGACTTACAGATGATTGCAACGCTCAAACCTGCTTCGCGTGCTTCAACGGCAGCGCGAAGACCTGCTCCACCTGCACCAATTACTAATACATCGTACTTATGTCTCTGGAGTGTCATTATCAATATCCTTTAGAAGAAGTAGAAATTGGTCCAGGCGCCAGTTGCAACTTGGCGAACGTAGATATCTGCAAAAGCAACTCCAGCAAGTGAGTACCAAGCAAACTGCTGATGCTTATGGTTCAAAGCTGAAACGAGAGTCCATAACTTGTATCGCACAGGGTGCTTAGAGAAATGCTTCAAGCGACCGCCCACTGTGTGACGACATGTGTGACATGAGAGTGAGTAGAACCAGAGCAGCGTCGAGCTCACAAGCAAGACAACTGTTCCAACGCTCATATGTCCCCACTCGCCTTCAACGCTCTTGAAAGAAATGATTGCGTCATAAGTAAGGAATACGTTAAATACTAAACCTGCATAGAAGAACCAGCGGTGTGCATTCTGCAAGATAAGAGGTGCACGAGTTTCACCTGTGTACTTTTCATGTGGTTCTGCAACTGCGCATGCAGGTGGTGATAACCAGAATGAACGGTAGTAAGCCTTGCGGTAGTAGTAACAAGTCATGCGGAAACCAAGTGGGAAGATCAAAATGATCAGCGCTGGGGATAGTGCAAAGTTAAAAATTTGAGCACTTACGGGAGTCCAACCAAAGATTGTTGCTTCAGGAACACAGGCTTCTGAAAGACATGGAGAGTAAAAAGGTGAGATCAAGTGATCCTTGTAGTAATTGGCACCTTCAAATGCACGAAATGTTGCATAGATAACGAATGAGAAGAGAACTCCAAAGGTAATCGCAGGCTCTAACCACCATTTATCGGTGCGCAGCGTGCGCTCTTTGATCTTCGCGCGCGTTGGAGAAAATACTCCGGACATATGTGCTCCCCTAGATTCTTACAACTAATGAGAGAAGTGTGCGCTTACAAGCGCAAGGACGCTAGGCGGGAACCCTCGTAAAGCTTATGAAGTCAGCCACAAGTTGAGGGGCAAATGCGAAACCCGCCACAGTATCTGGGGCGGGTTAGGCATTACGCGCGGAGGACGTGGGATTTGAACCCACGAAGGTTTCCCTTGCCGGTTTTCAAGACCGGTGCACTCGGCCGCTATGCGAGTCCTCCGTGGGAGAGATTACCCGAAATCGGCTTCTTCGAAAAATCGTCT
>Ga0214921_10011259_pt1 | contig 10896 bp, 13 predicted proteins | sample LL1505_MetaG_FD_177992 | JGI IMG/M metagenome (GOLD analysis project Ga0214921, IMG submission 177992) | Freshwater microbial communities from Lake Lanier, Atlanta, Georgia, United States - LL-1505 | ecosystem: Environmental > Aquatic > Freshwater > Lake | place: USA: Georgia | collected...
CAAATTTCCAATCGAACAATTGAACTAAGGTGCTTAATTATCTCGATGAGTGATAACGGCGAATCTGACTATGAATATTATACAGATGAGGAAAATAGTGCTCGCGATGCAGAACTTGGAATATGGCGTGGAGACGGACCATATAATGGACAGATAAGAGTATTCCTAAACAATTTCAATAGAGAAATACCACCTCTTTATAATGCCGAGATAATATCCATACGCAACACAGATATTAGAATTCTTCCGTATATGCCCATGGCTGAAAACTTGACAATAATAAAATGCTCGTACCTATTTGAAATAAAATTATCATCCATATCTAACATTATTAATTTGACGATATATGAATGTGATAATTTAATTAAAATAAATGTATATAAATTAAATGAATTATTCATAGACAGTTGCTATAAATTAGATAAAGTAAAAGTAGGTTCTGTATACCACCTACGCATAGAAAATTCACCCGCGACTCGTATAAGTGGTTTTATTAGACAATTATCCCTTACGAATTGTTCAACTGTATCTTTAACCCAAGTACCTTCAACCCGTATTATGCATATCGCAAATTGTCCGATTAAAATATTACATCCAGAAACATCCTTACGAGATTTAAGTATATTCGGATGTAATGAAATAATTAGTATTACATTATGTCAGTTAGAAAAATTACGTATTGAAAAATGCAGTAATTTTTCAAAAATCAACCCAAGTGGTAAATCCAGCCTAATAAGTTTAATAATAATTAATTGCCCCAAGCTTAAACCTTCATTTGGTTAGATTGAGTTCGTATTATTTTTTTTTGTTGGGTTTTGTTGGTTTTTAAATGAAAGTAAAAAAAAATTGAATATTAATAATCATTACAAATTTCCAATCGAACAATTGAACTAAGGTGCTTAATTATCTCGATGAGTGATAACGGCGAATCTGACTATGAATATTATACAGATGTGAAAAATAGTGCTCACGATGCAGAACTTGGAATATGGCGTGGAGACGGCTCATATGAAGGGCATCCTACGGTTATACTAAAAAACGGCAAGGGTCATATTCCACCTCTTAATGGGGCGACGTTTGTATCATTGATAAATTGGGCATTCGAACCCTTATTATATGGAATGGGTATTTATCTACCAGAAATGCCCAATGTAAAAGAATTGATAATAGAAGAATGTCAGGGTATTCTTAACCTAAATACTTTGTTTATGCCTAATCTTAAAAAATTATACATTTATAAATGCGAAAATCTATGTGAAATAAAAGTAAATAATTTAGATAAATTATGTATAAAAAGGTGTAATAAATTAGCTAACGTAAATGTAGGAGGTAAGGTAAATAAACTCGATATAAATGAATCTACAGTTACACATATAGAGGGTATAATTGACGAGTTATACCTTATAAGTTGTAATTCAATAGTGTCATTGCAAAATGCAAATATACTTAATTCGATATTTCTTGGAAGTTGTTCTATTAATGAACTACCAATATTAATCGAACTCCGAGAATTACATTTGTTACTGTGTCATAATATAACTATAATTCCTGTGTATCCAAATCTAGTCTCATTGACCTTAGTTGAGTGTCTTGGCGTTCGAAAAATACAATTACCTAAGATACCGAAAAAACTGATAGTAGATAGTTGCCCCAATCTCAGATTTTAATTTAGTTAGATTGAAATTTTATTTTTTTTTTTATTCTTTTTTTTTATTCTTTTTTTAAAAATGAAAGTAATACGATATAATTTAATACAACATGTGTGTTATTTGTAATAAAAAATATATGGGTGTGAAATCACTCATAATACAAAATTGCTTACATGTAAAATCAATTCCAAACATTGAAGGACTAGAAGAATTAACAATACGAGATTGCCCGTTAATTACGGAAATTCCATGTATTAAAGGGCTTAAAGGATTAGAAATAATAAATCTATCTATACGACATTTGCCTAATATACCTGGGTTAAAATGTTTATGTTGTTTTAGATTACCTCTATTAAAGGAAATTCCGAATATAATAGGGCTTAAAACTATTGTTTGTTATTATTGTAAATTGATAAAAGAAATACCTATATCGGGGATTGAAATAGTGAAATCTATAGGATGTCCATTGCTAATTAACATAACTGATATCAGTAATATAAAAGAATTTCGATGCGATGGGTCTAAATGGTTAGAACATGGTAATATATTATACTTACATAACATCAATAAATTGGCGATACTACAAATATGGTTTAAAAAGGTTATTCTAAGACGTAGAATATTGATATTACTGAAACATTTAATCCCGTTATATTATCACCCAAATGCTCATGGTGGGTATATTCATAAACGTAATATGATGGAATATTTATTAAATATCTACCATTAAAAAAATGAATTTTTGGTAGTTATGTAACTTTCCAAGATGACCAACGGTCCCGGAAATGATGGCGTGTTTCACGTATCTACTTTGACACGTGTTGAGGATATTCGTACTGGGATATATTTTAAGGCTAATACCGGTGGTATACTCTGCGTTCCATCCGGTAGGATCTGTTATAAATGGATAAAATATGAGGTGCCGCAACTGTTCAGTAATCAGCTCGAAGCTCTAGAGTTTTTCCGTGACAATGGTGATTCGGCCTACCCTATTGGAGGCATTGGGGTTTATATCGACTTCGCGCGAAATGGGGAACAAAGCTGCTGTTTGATTGGTGGGGGTGTGCCCCATCTTATGGATATTAATATCCTGATTGAGGCTTTAGTCCAAGTTCGGGAAGGTAGTGGGTCGACTCAGCCACCTGGTGGGCCTTCTATACACTAAGTTTGTATATGTTGTGTGTTGTGTGTTGTGTGTTGCGTATGTTGTTTGTTTACCAGTCGGTGCAGTCGATTGGAGCGTTTATCAACTTACTTTGCCCTTGGTGGGCTAAAGTAGGTGTCTTTCTACCTTGGTGGATTGGTGATATGCTTTGTTTGCTTGTTGTGCTTGTTTAGTAACATACCAGTCGGTGGTCGATTGGGGTTCATATTAACTTTCATTACCCATGGTGGGATAAAGGAGGTGCTATTCACAGCCAGTGAATAGTAATATAACCTTTTTTTTCTGGTTTATTGTTCGGCTATTATTTTACAAAAAAAAAATGATTTTTTAGGATTTATTTTAACACGCCTTTGATTTATACAAAATCAAACCTTTGATTTATACAAAATGAACGCGTTACCAGACGCCGCATCAACGGCTTTGAAATTTGATGGTTCGGTGATCACCGTTGTGAGGGACAATCGGTCTTTCGGTGAAACCATATCTATATCATCCAAAATGAGTTTCTCGGATAGAAACAAGAGGTGGGAGGATGGTGTCGATATGGAGTTTCCTTCATTGCTGGAAGCTCTGAAGTACTACAATGGACGGAATCGTTATGGAGTCCCGGTTTCTAAGACCAATCCAATCAGTATTGAGAACCTTCCAGAAGAGGGGGGTATTCAATATGTATGTTTGAGGGGGGAGTTTCGAGACGACATGAATATGTCTATCTTATACTATATACCACTTGATGACCTTATGGATTTATTGGTTAGTGCAAATAAGCACGATGATTTGGGCTGGTAACCAACTGGTTTAACACCCAACCCAGGTCATTAAAGACCAAAAAATACGTAGCCTTCTACGAGAGTGAAGGGGGTTGTAGTTGTTAGATGACAGTTCGTGGTATGAACAGTCTGACGACTATAGCTTAGGGATTTTGACAGGGTGTTCTCGAACTCGGTCTTAATAACTGCTTTTTTTTCTTGCTTTTTTTCTTGCTTTTTTTCTTGCTTTTTTTCTTGCTTTTTTTCTTGCTTTTTTTCTTGCTTTTTTGGGGCGTTGTCGAACTGTACCACCATTCGCACTTGGTCCAGACGGCCCTGCTGGAGATGTTGGATCTATTGGTCCTCCAGGTCCCGCGGGTGTAGATTGTTCAACCGTTACTCGGGGTGGCACAGGTTCAATTACAAATGTAACATGTCTATTTTGTATTATAACTCTCAATCCCTGTGGAAAATCTTGATTAATTAATACAGTTTTCATAATACCATCATATAATGCAAACTTATCAACTGTTTTTAATTTAGTTAGATGTGTAAAATCTACACGGTTTAAATTAGGGCAAAATCCTAACCAACTCGCTCCAATGTTTTCTAAATTATTCAACCCATTAAAATTAATAGTTGCCATTCCGCATTCATATAACTAAAAATTTCCGACACGTTTTAGATTTGTTAAACCACTAAAATCAATTGTTTTCAAAACCCCACACCGACTCATCCAATGATCATCGACATATTGTAGTTTACTCAATCCATTAAAATTAATGCTTTTTATTTTATTATTGTTAGCCAACCATCCATTTTTAACACTAACTAAATTATATAATCCACGAAAATCTACATCAGTTAAATTAACACAACTTGCTAACCAACTATTTCCAATACTTTTTAAGTTGTTCAAACCATAGAACTTAACATCTTTTATATATGTATTATTATATAAAAATCCATCTCCTATGTTTCTAACAGGACCTATAAATAATATATTTTGATGTTCAATTCTATATTTCTGATTACTATCTGTTAAATAAATCACAGCAGAATTACTATTAGATATAATTATTTGAGTATTCTCATCGGGTTCTTTTAACTCGTCTAATTGTATGGGTTTACCATTAATACTAATATCAATCTTATAATCATATTTATAAGTTTCGCGAAATTGTCTTAATAAACTAAAGAAGCTATTTTTAATTTGTGTAGCTAAATTTTCGTTGCCTTTTATCTCTAGTTTACTGTATTCGACTATAAAAAAATCTATTGGATCGGAATATTTCAGAACAACACTAGGCACATCCTTAACAAGATGTCTAGATAAGATGCTTTCTAAATCGCCCATTTTATATTATAAAAAAAAAAATAAAAAATATAATATATTAAAATAAAAATGAGTGTCAATGAGATTGAAGAAAAGAAAGCATCATTGGAAAGAGTTAATACATTAGTTCAAACAGATGCAACAAAACTTAAAGAAGAACATAAAAGATATGATAACATAATTGCCGAATTGCGTAAAAATAATTTTTTACCATCTGAAAAACAAGATTTGTATAACGCAATGATCAATTCGGCTAAAGAAATATCTATTAATTTGTCCAACGAATATATGAAAAATACAGAAAAGGTTATTAGCAGGAGTAACAAATTTTTACATGAAATTACAAGAGCTAATCTATCTCAATCAATAAAAAGTATTTTAAATGATCATGATATAACGATAATTCCTAATATGATTTATTCAATTAATTTATACACATCGATGAAATTTGTAAAGATAAATCAATGTTTAAGGGCTCTTACATCAATGATTAGTCTCAGAACATTATTAGACGAAGAAAAAAGAACAGGAATAGATATGTCATGCTATAAAAAACTTGAATGGGAATTTGATGCGCCCAGATTTACAAGAGAACTAATGGTAGAAGATTTTGATAAAGAATTAGAGAAAAAAAATTACCAATTTAAATAATAGTATGTCACCCTATGTAGCAGCACAACTTATGACCAGATTTTTTGAATTATATAAAGAATATACTAAACAATTAAATGACATAAACCATAATGAATATACGAAATATATAACATTTAGAGGAAGTAATTTCAGACCATCACCCCCTTTTTGCGGCCCAACTATGAATTTGAGTTGTATAATGCAAGATTCGTCTGTAATGTCTACCGCTATTAATCCTGCCGTACCATTCAGGGAAACATATTTTGGTGCTCAAAACTATATAATAAATTATATTGATGAAACCAACATAATGAATAGTAAATTACATTTACCATTCAGTCTTTCAATGATTTCACGCGCACCTAGTGAAACAGAAATATTAATAGGTTTTGGTACTAGTGCCATAGTCATCCCAATTAAGTCTGGTGCATTTACTAATTTTAACATACAAAAACATGATGATAAATCAAATGCACTTGTACGTTTAGGAACTACTGCTCAGTTATATATATTTATACAAGCTGATGTATCAAAAATTACAAATGTAGTAAGTTCTCCTCTCTCTTATGAAGATATCAGAACTGCATCTTCATCTTCTGTATCTTCATCTTCTGTATCTTCTGTATTGCCTGATGATGATGGTGATGCCCGCTGCACCATAAATGGAGGTAAATTTAAAAAATCATCTAAGAAATCATCTAAGAAATCATCTAAGAAATCATCTAAGAAATCATCTAAGAAATCATCTAAGAAAGCATCTAAGAAAGCATCTAAGAAAGCATCTAAGAAAGCATCTAAGAAAAAAAAATGATTTTTTAGGAGCTATTTTATTGCTAAGTACTTTGCTATCATATGCAGAACCATACAGATTGGCTTGGGCGAATTAAAGAAGACATTGGTTGGGTTGGTAAAATTTCCACATGCTATGGGATTTGTAAAGCTAAATCCCTGCTTGGTGAAATGGAACGGATGTTTCATTCTTTTGAAAGCCGGGATGTTTATGACAGTGTCATCCTGACATGGACGATTGAGTCGTTTTCAGAAGCCTCTGCCGAATTGGTGAAAATAGAGTCCAAACTAGATTCTAATTTTACACATGAAGGCCGAGAGCAGGCACGTTTGGAACTAGTTTCATTCAGGTCTCGTCTCATGGATGTGGTAGACTATATGGAAGCGTTCCTTCTGTTTGTAGACCAGTGAGTTTAGATTTATAGAGTAGCATTGTTAGCGTAGTCTTTTGCTTTGTTTGTATCATACCAGTCGGTGGTCGATTGGGGTTCATATTAACTTTCTTTACCCATGGTGGGATAAAGGAGGTGCTATTCACAGCCAGTGAATAGTAATATAACCTTTTTTTTCTGGTTTATTATTTTTGGCCAGTAAAAAATAAATGATAAAATATACTAATAATATACAAATGTCAGGTCTTATCAGAGGAAATAGAGTTAACTTACCAGGGGTTACTATTGGCGGCGGCGATGGTATTGGCGGAGAATTTTTGGGAACCATAGGCCCTATCGGACCTCAAGGTCTTCAAGGCTCTAAGGGTGATACTGGTGCTACTGGCCCTCAAGGCTCTAAGGGTGATACTGGTGCTACTGGCCCTCAAGGCTCTAAGGGTGATACTGGTGCTGCTGGCCCTACTGGTCTTGCGGGTGATACTGGTGCTGCTGGCCCTCAAGGCTCTAAGGGTGATACTGGTGCTATGGGTCCTCAAGGCTCTAAGGGTGATACTGGTGCTATGGGTCCTGCTGGGCCATCTGTATTTAGTGGGTTATATCCGTTTCCTATTTCTATCCGTAATAGTATGATATCACCAGGATCTAAAACATATATCACAACTTATACTATGCTTGTATCGACAACATTTACGAGTGTTTCTAACTTTTTCGAAGGGCCTACATCGGATCAATATAGAGTGGCAATATATAGGGGAGATCTCTCAAATGCGACATTGGTTGCTCAGACAAATAACTTAGCACCTACATCGGGATATAATACAAAATTATTTACACTTTCTTCAGGTCAAAATTTGTCATTTACGATTGGCAGTCAAATATCGATAGCGTATACTATATCTGGCGCTACTACTTCTCATCCTAATTATACAGGGGTTTCCAATGCGGCACTTGCAACCATTAGTTCTACTAAATACACAGATGGGTTCCCTGCCGCTATAACAGGCATCGCATCCCAGTCAGCAACTACTGTCCGAATATGCATGGAGTTATCTTGATATGATAATATCGAAAAATATATTTCATACATTTAAAAATAATCGGTATAATATATACAATGGAAACATTATTGTTTAAAGAATCGCCTTACATAGCATTTGGGTTTAGTTTTATAGCTTTATTATTTTATTATAACTCATATAATCGCTTATTTGGTTTATCTTTGCTTGTATTGTTAATTTTAGTTATTTTTTATAGATACACGCCTTATAATGAACGACATAAAGATAATACAATAATTTCACCAGCACAGGGCCTCGTAACTAATATAATCAAAAAAGCGGGTCGGATTAACGTGTCTATATATCTCAATATTGCAAATAATCATACACAAATATATCCTGTAAATGGAAAAGTAATAAACAGATATTACGATCGAAGCGGTGTATTTAATTTAGTGGTCGACATGGATAAAAGTAGACATAATGAAAAAAAAATTCATACCATTAAAATGAAGGACGGTAAAATAATTTATGTTACGCAAATCGCTGGTTATTTTCCGAGGTGTATAGCATCATCTGATAAAGTACCAGAAAATGTTAAAGCTGGTGAATATATGGGAATTATTAAATTTGGGTCTAGAGTTGATATATCATTTCCGGGCGATTTAGATTTAGTAAAAGTAAAGTTGAATGATAAAATTAATCATGGCGATATTATATACGAATATTAAATGTAGTCCTAATTGCTTGACCAACTATATATCCTAATAAATTTACAACGACATCATCGGCTTTACCATACCAATAAGAATCAGGAAATCCATTACACATTATCGTATGAATAAATTTATCTTTTTTGCCAGTGCAATCTACTAATTGCGTGGTTTCATCTGACGACATACCATCTTCAAATACTTCGAATAATACACCCAAACTAAAAAAGCTTAGAGGATAACCGGGCATAACAAACCCGAAAAATGCGAACAACATAAAATGCGTAACGGACCACCAATCGAGATTAAAACTTTCGACTTTACACAGAGGTTGTTTAAGAACTGATTGGATGGAGTCCCTAAATATATGCCCTACAATTATAAATAGTAAGGCGACTATGGTAGCCCCTAATACTAATTGCTGAGGAAAACTTAACATATTTATAATAAAATTAATATTTTATTTATACAAAATTAATAATTATGATGCTGAAGAAATTAACGCCATTTTACTATCTTTTCATTTTTAATAAAAAAAAATAAAAGAAAAGAAAAGAAAAATTGGATTAGAAAAAAATGAATATTTTTTATTATTATAATATTTGAAATCCGCACTGATGTCTCACCCAAGTGATGAACCAGCACCCAAGAGGCTTAAGACTGATATTCTAAGTTTCATTGCCGAAGCCTGTTCGGGCGGCGGCTATGTGGCATGTCGGTATAACAGACCGGTCTTATCAGAAAATGATAAAAATGTAGATGGAGTCCGTCGTTTAATATATTTAGTTGATACGAAGTTCAATGACAATAATGATTGTACGATGACTTTCTATAATAGTATTATTACCATGACCTTTTCTAAGGCTTATGGTAAGATTCACAATGTCAAAGTTGCCGAGGGTCCGGAAGTTTCATATGATGATATTAAAGCGTACTTAATGAAGATTACTTCATAAATTTCATCTTTATTTTTCTTTTCTCTTTTTTTCTAAAAGAAAAGATAGAAAAGAAAAGAAAAATTGGATTAGAAAAAAAATGAATATTTTAGACCTATTTTATCTTTCGCGTCAATGTCTCTCTTCGGAATATCTTTAATCGCCCCTGTGGAATTGGATGGCAGAGCCTCTGGCGATAACGGGTCCGTCGAATTCAAAAAGCGTTACCGGAATTTGAGGGAAGCTCTTGCTGCTGTGAGTCGGTTCTTGCCCAACGGGCAGGCGAATTTGTCCATCAGCATCACCGCCGAGGGATGCGATCCTTTGTACCTGTTCAGACATACAGGTCAAAGTCAAATATTCGCGGACCAGGGGAACTGGTACCCCCTAGAAACGGTTCTCGAGCTCTTTCACCAAGCAGAGAGTGAATTGCTCGCTAGTCGAACCCTCAAGAGGCCTAGGGATTGGGCCTGAGGTGGCCAGAGTAATGGTCTGGTCGCGCCCGGAGCACGACTCGCAGAATAAACTGCGTAAGGAAATTAGTGGCCTCACAACTTATGTGAGGGAGGCTGGGTTCACGGCTGGATGCTTTGTGCATAGTGAACTGGGTAGATGGTTGTATCTACCTTAGACGACACAACCCGTGAAGAAATCACGTTAAAATAGACTCATCTACCTATCGGGCAGGTAGATGATTGTAATATCTAGGATATTACAGGGATTTTGGACTCATGGGGGGTTCGAATTCGGTCGGTCATTAAAGACCAAAAAATACGTAGCCTTATACGAGAATAAGGGGGTTGTTGGTGTTAGATGACAGTTCGTGGTATGAACAGTCTAACAATTACAGCTTAGGGATTTTGACAGGGTGTTCTCACACTCGGTCTTAATAACTGCTTTTTTTTTCTCTTTTTTTTATTTTCTTTTTTTCTCTTTTTTTTCAAAAGAAAAAAGATTATACAAAATAATTAAAAAAAAATGAATATTTTAGACCTTTATTAATCTTTCGAAACCCAATGCATCTTTTTGGCGTACCGATTTTTTCAAGTGTACAGTTAAAGGTCAGGACCTGCGACAGACACAATTGCAAATCTTTTCATAGCCGTAAAAGCTTAGAAAATGCGCTAATGTATGTAAAGCGTTACAACCCAACCGACAAAGAGTATCTGGAGATTGTTATATCCTCAGATTGTGGGGGTAGACTCTTCTTCTCCTACACGCCTGGACATCATCAGATCTACTTAGAACGGGGTGATACCTGGTACGAAGTACCTGAGGTACTGGCTTTATTTGATAAGGCCAAAACCGAATGGCTTAACTCGCATCAGCGAGGCCTCAAGCGTAAACTGGACGATGTTTATTAGTACGAGGGTTAAAAATCGTACAAAACTACTCTGGTCAGAGTAATGGTCTGGTTGTACCCGGAGCACGACTCGCAGAATAAACTGCGTAAGGAAATTAGTGGCCTCACAACTTATGTGAGGGAGGCTGGGTTCACGGCTGGATGCTTTGTGCATAGTGAACTGGGTAGATGGTT
>Ga0214921_10011260_pt1 | contig 10895 bp, 7 predicted proteins | sample LL1505_MetaG_FD_177992 | JGI IMG/M metagenome (GOLD analysis project Ga0214921, IMG submission 177992) | Freshwater microbial communities from Lake Lanier, Atlanta, Georgia, United States - LL-1505 | ecosystem: Environmental > Aquatic > Freshwater > Lake | place: USA: Georgia | collected 2015-05-28
GGTAGCCGGCCGACTGCAGGAATCGTGGGAGTGTGGGCGCCTGCGGATCGAGCCAGTCGGCCATGCCCTGTGCGTGGTTGGTCTCCGGTGATCCAAAGGCGGTGTAGATGCAGTAGCGTGACGGAAACCGCCCGGTCATCGCTGCCGCTCGACTCGGTGAACAGACGGGGCTCAGCACGTTGAACTGATGGAAGTCGATCCCTTCCCGGGCGAGGCGGTCGAGGTTTGGCGTCTCAAGCCAGGAAGTGCCGTGGCAGGCGATGTCGCCCCAGCCCATGTCGTCGGCGTAGATAAAGACGATGTTGGGGAGTGTGGCGGCTGGGGGTGCATCGGCCGCGAGGAGAGCGGAGAATGGAGTGAGCAGGAGGGCGGTGTACGCGGCAAGGCTCATGGCACATGCAAGCGAACGGCACGGCGGCCAACAAAGGACCATGGATTTACCCTCGATGGAAGCTTGACTGCGGCGGCCATGTGCTCGACCCTTCCCAGTATTTGATCACACGAGCCGACACTCCATCACGTATTCACAGGATGCGTGTCGCACAACAGATGCGACTGGGGCGATGTCCCCGGGAATTGAATCCCTTGAAAAGGGGCTCGCGCCGTCATTACTTCTGTGAGCGAAGGCTCGACCATCCTGTGAAACGCTTCACGGGCTGGCGGCCCAGGCAGGTCACCCTCCGGCACCGCGGCCGGTCGGGAGGATTCCCCGTCGATACCCGACGCTCACCGCCGCAGGCGCATTCGCGACGTTGAGCTTGCCATAAATGTGTGACACATGCGTGTCGACCGTGGCATAGCCTATGCCGAGACGTATGGCGATCTCCTTCTTGACGAGCCCCTCGGCGAGCAGCACGAGAATCTCCCGCTCGCGATCGGTGAGTAGTGGTGGCGGCGATGGCCTCGCTGGCTGCATTGCGTCAAGGATGAAGCGGGCGACATGCTTGTCGAGCGAGGCGCCACCGGCCGCCACCATGCGGATGCCAGTGGCGATTTCGTCGAGCGTGGCACTCTTGAGAAGATAGCCCGCTACACCGCCGGCGATGGCCCGGTAGATATCCTCGGGATCGTCGGATTGTGAAAGCACAATGATTCTCAAGGAGGGCGCGATCTCGCGAAAAAGCGGGATCGCCTCCAGACCCGCCATCCCGGGCAGCCGCAGGTCGAGCAGGAGAATGTCGGCCCGCTCGTCTGGCGCCTGCTGCGACAGGCTTCGTAGGGCGACCTCTGTCGTGCCAAACGAGCCAACAAGCTTCATGTCGGGCTGGTCGTCGATGGCCAAGGTGATAACACGTCGATACTCGGCGTTGTCTTCCACCAGCATGATCTGCATCGGACGGGCGCGAGTGTTCATGACGCGATCCATGACGAAGGTTTCCACCACGGTTTCGTCCGTACTCTCAGTTCGATCCGCGCGCCGCCGTCGGGGGCATCGTCTGCCGTCGCGCGCGCTCGCAGGAGCCGTGCTCGGCGGCGGAGTGAGGCCGGCACACGATGGCCACCGTTCTGGCCGTCGGCGCCCGTGGCAAGCCCGTGGCCATTGTCCATCACGGTCAGGTGCAGGCCACCGGGCGTCGCTACGAGGCGGGTCGTCACCCGGGTCGCTCCGGAGTGGCGGATGATGTTTGCCAGACACTCCTTGTAGAACAGGGTGATTCCGATCTGTTGCCGTTGAGGAAGTCGCGCAAGCAGATGTTCCTGCTCGATATCGAGGCGATGGTCAATATCGGCCAGCAGTCGCGTCGACGTGCGACGCATGTCGGCCGCCAGCCCGGCGTAGAGTCCGCGGGATTCAAGCAGGTTCACGCACGATCGGGCCGCCACGCCGCTGCGTTCGGTGAGGGCGCGCATCTGGTCGAGGAGTAGTCGCAGTTTCTCGACCTTGTCGTGATTGGCCTTCGCCAGATCGCCGTACAGGGCAATGGCGTGAAGGTTGGCCCCGAGTTCATCATGCAGGTCGGCCGCGATCTGTTCACGCGTTCTGGCGATCGCCCGCTGTCGTAACAGCATCTCGGCCACGACCGAAACCGCTACGAGTCCTCCGAGCACGACGGCCAAGCCGCCAAGCCAACGGACGAGCACGGTCTGCCGCTGATAGCCGGCCTGGGTGACCGCCTCGACGGCCGGACGCTCGACCTCCAGATCGTGTCGCTCTGAAAGTTCTTTGAGCCACTGTCGGATCGGCAGGATCGTGCCGTAAAAGTTGCGGCCGTCGGTGATGGCGACCAGCGGCCTGACGAGTGGCGCACCGTCTCGCCCGCCGCCGTGCATCACGACCGGGCAGCCACGGGCCACATTGCACCCCGAGGCAAAACATTCCGCCTCCGCGATACCAAACAACGGGTTGCCCTGGATCATCGGCGTCCACGGCTCAGTGATGGTGAACCGCATGAATCGGGCCGCAGTTTCCGGAAACGAGCGTACGATAATCGGGCCGGCATCAAGAATCGATTCCCGCCGATAGTCGCTCAGGACAGTCGCATCTGAGAAATCGGCCTGCTGTGCCGCTTCGATGAGCATCCGCTGCGGGATACCGAAATCGCTTTGATGGGCCTGTGGCACATTGTCACTGATGCCGATGGCATGGAGGTGGATTCGGCTGACGTATCGGACATCACCGAGATCGATGGTGAGCGAGAGCGGCTCTTCTCCGGACAACTGGAGGATAAAGTCGACGCCCTGATCGCCGCCGGCGGCATCCATGAGGTAGGGCACAAATCCGTCCACCAGAAAACGCGAGTGCCGGGCGGCCTGCTCCTGATTGAGAGTCGAGGACGCCGTCACCGGACGTCCGACGGCGATGTTGTCTTCCCCCCGAAAAACCAGGATTTCGGAAAGCTGCAGCACGTGTTTTCGATCCCAGGCCCGAGCCGAGAGGACGGTTGCCTCGACCCGCACCCATGATGCCTCGACCCGACAGGGAATCACGACCGGTGCGATGCGCGGCAGGAGGCCGTCAGCGGCCGTAAACGACGCGACCACGGTGCCGTCGGCGGCGTCTCCCGTCCCCGCCACCACCCGAAAGGCTTCGGGAAAGCCGTCGGCGTGCAGTTGCGAATCGAATCTTCGGTAGATCGTCGGCACGATGACGATCTCATCGATGAGACCGGGCTCACCCAGATCGATCTGCACCCATTCCTCCTGGGCTGCTGTGTTTCGAACCTGGGAGCGGTAGCCAATCGCCCCGACGCCGGTCTGCATCGTGAAGTGGGAGAGTGTGGCAAGCCTGGAATCGATGGCGGCGAGACGTTGTTCGAGCTCGGAAAGATTTTTGTCGAGCCACGGCACCGCCGGTCGTATGGCTGCGGGACTGCCGCAGCCATACAAAACCGGGAGGAGTACAGTCAACAGAAGCCATCGGAAGAGAATATCCATGACGTCAGACTGCCATACGTCCCGCCGGCCTTCAACGCGCCGCCGGGATCAGGAGGGCACCCCTCGCCGCCAAACAGTCGCGTGATCCCGCGAATACCGGATGCCGCCCGAGCGTCAAACCGTCTCCACTACGGCCGAATCGACGTTTTCTCCTTCTTCTGAACGGAACGACAATATGGGTTTTCTCCGCATGATTGCAATCGCGACAGCGGTCCTCGGCGTGGCGAGTGCCCTGGCCGCCGAGCCCGTGCCGGCAGGCGACCCGCGATTTCCGGACTTCAGCTGGGACACGATCCCGCTCTACATGCATGTTCGCAAGGCGACTACCTTCACCGATGAGGAACTGGACCACCTTTCCTCATTTCCTCTGATCACGCTCGAGAAGACCACGGGCCTGCGCTCGAGCGGTTCGACGGACCAAGGAACGATTGTCGCCGCTGAGGCGATTAAGGACAGAAACCCACGCGCGAAGGTCCTCTTTTATCGCAACGTGCTCGTGCATTACGGCGGCTACTCCTTCGATGGCAGACTGAGCCAGATCCCGCATCCATTCCTCATCGACACGCGAGGCCAGACACGGCTCGTCAGGAATGTAAGCGAGGCATACGACCTGTCCAATCCGGAGGTCGTCGCGTGGTGGGTCGACACGGCTCTGGAGGTCTGTCGCCACGATGCAATTGACGGCCTTTTTCTCGATGGCAACATCAAGGCGCTCACACCCTATCTATCCCGACAACTTCCGCCCGGCAAAAAAGAAGCCGTCACCGCCGGCTACCTCGACATGGTCAGGCGGATCCGCGCAGACACTCCCAAGTCGGATCTTCTGATCGCGAACATGATCCGCGCGGGATACTTTCCCGACGCCGGCCTGGGATATCTCGAATCCTTCGATGGCTCCTACATCGAGGGATTCGATGTGGCGGTGGGGAAGACCACCGAGGCCGAAATCGTCGCCAAGGGAATCGCGGCGTTCCAACAGGCGGCGCGTGACGGCAAGATCGTCGCGATGACGCTGGGCCTAGGCGAATCGGTGGCCGATGCAACCAAGATCGACGACACGCGGACTCGTGTCGATGGACTGCCGGCGATGGAGGAAAGGGTGAACTATCTGATCGGCTTGTTTCTCGTCTGTGCCGAGCAATACAGCTACCTTTATGTTCACGATGGGTACTCCGCCGACCTCCACCGCGGCAAGTGCCAAAGCAAGGTCTGGCTTAAACGGTTTCCGCAGTACGACAAGCCGCTTGGTCCACCTCTCGGACCGGCGACGCGCAATGGTCTCGTCTATTCACGGCGATTCAAGCACGTCAATGTGTTGGTGGATCTCGAGAAGAAGCAGGCGAGACTTGATTGGTTGACCCCTCGCGACGCAGGTGGAAGTGATCAATGATCCTCTCACGAACTGACTGACGTTCCTCCCAGATTCTCTCTCTGGAAGCGGCGCTGTTGAAGGGGTACAGGTCAATTCCCCGAGCCCAAGAGTTTGGGTGTGAGTTTGGGTTTGGCACGTTGTCCAAACCCAAAAACCCTCGAAATCCAGTGAGGCTGCTGGGACTCGAACCCAGGACCAACGGATTAAAAGTCCGATGCTCTACCGACTGAGCTACAGCCTCGGGAACAATCCTACCGAAGGCTGTACCGGGAGCAACGGGGGCATCGCTTCGCGGGAAGCGCCACCCGCCAGGGCCGCGAGACTAGACCTCAAAACGAGGCGGCCAAAGAAATGCCCGAGAGAGGACTTGAACCTCCACCCAGTTACCTGGACAAGAACCTGAATCTTGCGCGTCTGCCAATTCCGCCACTCGGGCGAGTGCGGCCGCTTCTGCGGCAGGACTTTGATGCTACCAATGCCCGTCCGGGACGCAAGTAGCCAGGCCCCTCGCCGGGCTATTCCACGGTCACGCTTTTGGCCAGATTCCGCGGCTTGTCCACGTCGCAGCCCCGCAGTACGGCGATGTGGTAGGCCAGCAACTGCAGCGGCACCGCCGCCACGATCGGCTGGAGAAACTCCGGCACGGCCGGCATCTCGATGACGTCGTCCGCGAGTTCCCGCACCCGTTCGTCGCCCGGGCTCGCGATCGCGATCACGGGGCCCTTCCGGGCCTTGATCTCCTCCACGTTGAGCAGCACCTTGTCGTAGACGGCGCCCTGGGGAATCAGGAACACGCTCGGGGTCGAGCGGTCCACCAGCGCGATCGGGCCGTGCTTCATCTCCGCGGCGGGATAGCCCTCCGCGTGGATGTAGGAGATCTCCTTGAGCTTGAGCGCCCCTTCGAGCGCGACCGGGAAGTTGTACTGCCGGCCGAGATAGAGAAACGTGTTCGCATCCTGATACCGCTCCGCGATCCGCTTGATCGCCTCGTCGGCACGCAGCGCCTCGGCCACGAGATCGGGCAGCTGTTCTAGACTCTCGATGAAGGCCAGCCCCCGCTCGTAGCTCATGTGCCGCAGGCGGCCGAAGTAGAGAGCCAGGAGTGACAGCACCACGCACTGGCTCGTGAAGGCCTTCGTGCTCGCCACGCCGATCTCGGGGCCGGCGTGCAGGTAGATGCCGCCGTCGGCCTCGGTGGCGATCGTGCTGCCCACGACATTGCAGATTGCCAGCGTGGGATGGCCTTTTCGTTTGATTTCACGGAGCGCGGCGAGCGTGTCTGCCGTCTCGCCCGACTGCGTGATCGCAAACAGCAGCGTGCCCTCGTCGAGCGGCGGATTGCGGTAGCGAAGCTCGCTCGCATATTCCACCTCGACCGGCAGCCGCGCAAACTCCTCGATCAGGTATTCGCCGATCAGCGCCGAGTGCCAGCTCGTGCCGCAGCCTGTCAGCACGATGCGATTGATCCGCTGTAGTTGCCGCGGCGTGAGGTTGAGTCCGCCGAAGACGGCCGTGGCATCGTCCCGTGACAGCCTGCCCCGCATGGCGGCCCGGATTGTCTCGGGCTGCTCGTGGATCTCCTTGAGCATGAAGTGGGCGTAGCCGCCCATGCCCACGTCCTCTGCCGAGAGCGACAGCGGTCGCACCGCGTGCTCGATCCGGCCGGTATCGCGATGGAGCACGCGGAGAGTGCCGGCCGTGATCACCGCCACCTCGTGATCGGCGAGGTAGACGATCCGGTCGGCATGGCCGGCGAGTGGGTTGGCGTCGCTGGCGATGAAGTGCTCGCCGTCGCCGACGCCCACCACCAGCGGGCTGCCCAGGCGGGCGGCCACCAGCATGTCGGGCCGGTCACGAAACAGCACGAGCAGACCGTAGGTGCCGCGGAGCTGCGCGATCGCCTCCCGCACCGCCACCACCCACGGCGTGTCGGCCGGATCGTCGGCCACGGAGCGGCCCACGGCCAGCGCCCGCGTGAGGCAGCTGTCGATGAGGTGGGCGATCACCTCGGTGTCGGTTTCCGACCGGAAGACGTAGCCCTCCGATTCGAGGCGATCTTTGATGGCACGGTAGTTTTCGATGACACCGTTGTGGACGACCGCCACGGCGGCCTCGCCCTGCCGACCGCCCTGCTGCAGCGTGCCGGGCCCTTCATCGCCACCGAGGTGCGGATGGGCGTTGGCGTCGGTTGGGGCGCCGTGTGTGGCCCAACGGGTGTGGCCGATGCCGATGGAACTATCGGGAACGCCGGCCCGCACGAGGGCCTCCAGCCGCGCGAGCCGGCCCGCCGCCTTGAGCACGTGGATCTCGCCGGAATCGGGCAGGAGGGCGATCCCGGCGGAATCGTAGCCGCGGTACTCCAACCGTCGCAGCCCCTCGAGGATGAGGTCGGTGGCGCGACGAAACCCGACGTATCCGACGATGCCGCACATGGTGAATCCTCTGGTCAGGGGGCAGGGGTGGCCGTAGTCAGGGGGCGGCCGGACTGGTTCCCGGGAATGTACTGGCATGGCCCCATGCCCGGCCACACGAGTATTCTCTCGCGAAAGGGTGCTTTCCGCCATGAATCGTTCTGCCGCCATCATTGCGATCCCGGCCCGGCTCTCCAGCCAGCGTCTGCCCCGCAAGATGCTGTTGGCCGACACGGGCCGGCCGCTCATCGAACACACCTGGCGTGCCGCCAGAGGCTCCGTACGGGCAAGCCATGTGGTCGTGGTCACCGATAGCGAGGAGATCGCGGCCGCAGTGCGGGCCTTTGGGGGCGAGCCTGTGATGACCTCGCCCGAAGCTCCCAGCGGCACGGCCAGAATCGTCGAGGCGCTCTCGCGGCTGCCGGCGGCGGAGGTGATCGTCAACGTGCAAGGAGACGAGCCTGAACTGGCTGCAACGGCCATCGACGCGGCGATCGCTCTGCTCGACCGCTGTCCAGAGGCGGGTGTCGCCACGCTCGTGACGCCGCTCAAGCGAACCGAGGACCTTCACGATCCGGCCGCCGTCAAGGCGGTGCTCACGCCCTGGCGGCAGGAAGCGGAGCCGGGAGAGGCGGTCGGCATGCCGCTTGCCGGAGCCTGGCGCGCGGTCTATTTCAGCCGGGCTCCGGTCCCCGCGGCGCGGGATTGGTCGGAGTCGCTCCTGACGGCAACGCCGCCCGTCTACTGGCAACATGTCGGACTCTACGCCTACAGAAGGCGGGTGCTGGAGGCCTGGAACGACCTGCCCGAATCACGACTGGCAGCGATCGAGAGCCTCGAGCAGCTGCGGGTGATCGAGGCCGGCATCCCGATCGTGGCGGGCGCCATCGACCATGCTGCCCGCGGCATCGACACGCCGAAGGACTATACGGCCTTCGTGGAGCGATGTCTCAGGCCTTCTTCTCCACCGGAATGATGAGCACGCTCGCAGCGGCGTTCGTCAGCACGGCTTCGGACGTGCTGCCCAGCAGCCAGCGGGTGAGCGTGTCGGAGGGGGTGCGGCCGATGACGATCAGATCGACCCCGTCCTGCTTCGCCCGCGTGAGAATCTGCTCGCCCGGATTTCCCTCGACGATGATCGGGGCCTGCGAGCGGAATGCAGCCGGAAGCGTCGACTGAAACGCCGAGAGGCTGCTGCCGATCGCCGCCACATCCTTGTCGTGTTCCTGTTGCCAGGCGTTGGCGATCGCCGCGGTATCGGGATCACGCACGGTCTTCTCCAGCCACGAGGGGAGCGGGCCGGCCAGCATCGACTCCGCGACACCGATCACAGAACCAACCGTGGTGTCGGGCCAGCGCAGCCGGCCGAGGATGTCGGCAAGCGTTGCAGCGCTGGCCGGATGATGGCAGGCAAGCGTCTTCGGCCCGCGATCGCCCGGCGGGCCCCCCCGAACGACGAGCACCGGAAGGTTGGCACCATGCACCACTGCCCGCGACACGCTGCCGAGCAGGAACTGTTCGACCGAGCCGTGGCCACGGGCGCCCACGACGAGCAGATCCGCGCGCCAGCCGGCCGCCGCCTCCAGCAGGCCCACGGCGGCTGACTTTGAGCTGGCGATCATTTCAACGGGCTTCGCGAATCCACCTGGCAGAAGCGAGCAGGCCTCCTCGAAGAGTGCGGCGGCGGCGCCGTCGACGATCCGACGGGAACGCCCGAGAAGTCGTTTTTCCAACTCCATCGGGGAAAAGTAGACCGCCACTTCGTCGCGTGATGGATCGATGAGCCGACCCACCATCCGCACCGCGTCGAGCGACGACGGCGAACCATCCACGCCAATCAGGATTTTCATGTGTGTCTCCACGGTTTCAAGCCGGCAAGTCTACGCGTTGCGGTGCTAAAAAGCGAAACCAGCCATCCCTTAAAGACGCGGATTCCCTCGCTTGCGCTTCGGGCTTGGATGGGAGGGGTAGCATTGCGCTTTGGGCTTTGATGGGAGGGGCTGGTCCATCGAAGCCCGCAGCGCAAGCAAGGGAAATACGGGATGCGTGTGTCACCCCACCCAGACCTTTGCCGGTTCGCCGGGCACCTCCCGCGCCAGCCGCGGCACGGCGTATCCGGGGAGCGTCACCCGCAACTGCTCATGCAGAGCCCGGGCAGACGGCTCATCGACTTCGAACGCCGCCGTGCCCTGCACGCGGTCGAGCAGGTGGAGGTAGTAGGGCACGATGCCCAGGTCGACGAGCCGCTCGGAAAGCTGCGCGAGCACGTCCACCGAGTCGTTCACACCCGCCAGCAACACCGCCTGGTTGAGCAGGATCGGTCGGGCGTCGGCCAGACGGGCGATAGCGGCGGCCACCGTGGCGTCGAGTTCGGCCGGATGGTTGGCATGCACCACCACGACGCATGTCAATCTGGTGCGGGAGAGCGTCGCCGTCAGTGCGGCGGTCACCCGCGATGGCAGCACGATCGGCAGCCGCGAATGAATTCGCAATCGACGCACGTGCGGCATCGCCTCCAGTCTCGCCACGAGTCTCGCGAGCCGATCGTCATCGAGGAGAAGCGGGTCGCCGCCGGAGAGGATCACCTCGTGGATCGTCGGATCTGCCGCGATGGCTTCGAGTGCTGTCTCGATGCCGGCCTGCGTGGCACCGCTTTCGGCATAGGGAAACTCGCGTCGAAAACAGTAGCGGCAGTTGATGGCGCAGCCGCCGGTCGCCAACAGTAGCACGCGGCCGGTGTACTTCTGCACCAACCCCGGCGACGCCAGCGCATGCTTTTCCTGCAACGGGTCGGACGAGAAGCCGGCCGCGTGCACACGTTCGGCTGGCCGTGGCAGCACCTGCAGCAGGAGCGGATCGTGCGGGTCGCCAGGCCGCATCCGGGCGACGAACCCTCGCGGCACAAGCAGCGGAAAGGCGCCGGCAGCGCGACGTGCATCTGCGGCGATGGCGGGATCGAGCGAGAGCAGTCTGCAGAGTTCGTCGGGATCGCGGACCGCGTCGGCCAGTTCACGCTGCCAGCTCCGGTCGGCCTGCGTGGGGACACGGGCCTGGCCGGGAAGCTCGGGCGGCGTCGGCAGGGTGGGCGTGTCGGTGAATGGCAGGGCGGGCATGGGTACGGCGGGTGGACCGTGGCATCGGGTTGACAGGGGGCGGGCCGGCGGCAAGGCTGGACGGCCCTGATGGGCCGCGGGCGGGTGTCGGATTCGCCGGCATCCGCATACGATACGGCCCTTTGGCCCCGGATGGAAACGCACAGGAGAGACGGACGCAGTGGCAGGCTACAACACGAGTGAATTCAAGAAGGGGCTCAAGGTCCAGATCGACGGCGACCCCTACATCATGATCGAGTGCAACTTCGTGAAGCCCGGCAAGGGGCAGGCACTCTACAAGTGCAAGCTGCGGAACCTGCTGCGCAACACCGTGCTCGACCGCACCTACAAGAGCGGCGACTCCCTCGACGCGGCCGACATCGCCACTATTGACGCCCAGTTCCTCTACAAGCAGGGGGAGATGTTCGTCTTCATGGACAACGCCAGCTACGAGCAATACGAGCTGACGAAGGAACAGGTGGACGACTCCTGGAAGTGGATCAAGGAGGGCACCGTCTGCTCGATGCTGCTCTACAACGGCAATCCGATTTCGATGGAGCCGCCGAACCACATGGTGCTCAAGGTTGAGTATGCCGAGCCGGCGATGCGTGGCAACACGGCGACCAACCTCACGAAGCCGGTGAA
>Ga0214921_10011261_pt1 | contig 10895 bp, 17 predicted proteins | sample LL1505_MetaG_FD_177992 | JGI IMG/M metagenome (GOLD analysis project Ga0214921, IMG submission 177992) | Freshwater microbial communities from Lake Lanier, Atlanta, Georgia, United States - LL-1505 | ecosystem: Environmental > Aquatic > Freshwater > Lake | place: USA: Georgia | collected...
GACTACTGGCTCAAAACAAATACCCCAATCAAACGGGCTCATATTTTGCCTAAGAACAACCGCAGATGAACTGCGCCCTGGCAATTCAATCTTGCCGGCCTTCTGCATTACCAGAATACCACGCTCCCTTACTGATCCAAAGACCTTGAACAATTCACTGGCAGTTAAGCATCGCTTAAATTCAGAATACCAGTCCGCTGTTCTTTGTGCTGTCTGAGGACGTTGCATTAGTGCATATGTCTTATCATGATCAACTGCTATAGAATAATCATCACCATCCCATTCATTGTATGCTTCAATTAGTCCATAAATAATTGAATCCGTCATTGAATCCTCGTCGCCATTAATTGAGTCCAAAAATTCCTTCATTGAAGTCGTCCACTCTTTCTTCAAATCCGCATGGGCCGGTCTCGGAACATAGGACTCCCATTCTTCTAAACATTGCGCTACATGGTCAAGTGTAGTCATTACTTTTTCAGGAATTTGTTTAACGTTCATTTTTACATGCAGCTTATGCGCCACGCGCGAGCGTAGGTCACTCGGTGGAACCTGCGGCATTACTACTAGTCGGGGTCTCTTTTACTCTCTTCTTCTGTGTAGTTCCAGATTTCTTCTCAAGAAGCTGGTATTTAACCTGACCACTAGCAGTCGTATGAGCAACAAGGCCCTTTACCTCAGTAATCTGCTCCTCATTAAAATCGTAAGTAACTGCGGCCTTGCTACTCAAGAGTTTACGATCAAGCCCCTTACACAGAAGTTTGAATAGCGCATCAGAATCCTCATCTGATAAGCTGAGTTTAACCTTCTCACGTGCAACATAATCGCGGAGACGACCAATACGGAGTCCGCGCTCTAGCTTATGCCACGGTCTCTTTAAGGCATTTACGGCATCATTATTTAAAGTCTGAAACGTTTTCTCAGAAAATCCGAGTGCAAGTGCACCACTCATGTCTAAGACATTAAATGTATTTCGTTGAGTTTTATTTCTCTCCTCGGTCATTCTATAAATAGATATAATGAATCCCTTAGATAGAATGGAAGCTGCTATGAATGATAATCGAATTGTGGATTGGAAAGATGACGCAACTCAATTAAAAAATGATATTAATAGATTATATGATTCATACAATAGCATTCTAGATAGATATGCGGATGAACGTGATGCGGCGGTAGACGATGATTCAAAGGAGAAGATTGACAATGTATTTATTGAACTTACTGAAGCAAAAAACCAGTTTTGTGCATTAAGTGGTGGCAGACGCAGTCATAGACGCAGTCACAGACGTAGTAACAGTAGGCGTAGTAAGGTCGCAAAGCGCACCAGAAAGCATAGGCGTTAGAACAGGCGTTAAGCCAGCCGATTTCCAGAAGTGCTCCTTGAACACAGGGCATGTCCATAGGGCAGCAGGAATTGTAAAGGTTCGCCAGACATCCTCTTGAGCCTTCATAGGGTCAATCTCATCCCACATATAAAAGTCACGTAGATTGGCCTTAGGATCAATCGATGCTAAAATTACTCCAGCATGCCTTTTCAGTCCTAAGACTGGAAAGCCATTCTCCTTCAACATCTTAAGAATCTGCTTATCCGTGTCCTTATCACCTACATTCCATAGTTCACGCCCCCCTGAACATAAGAAAACTCCTAGCTTAAACCAATTAGGGTCAGAAGTATTCCAGAAATACGGTGCGAGTATCATCTATATAACTAATCCATTAGAGTTTAGATGTCTGTTAGTATCCCTACCGTGGAAATTTCCAATGTGCCCATGCCCCAATTTATTCCGCGTTCCCGCCGTGAAGACCTTACACGTGACACAGCAAATGCAAGAAATCTAGAGCTTCAGAGATCTTCTGCTCCCATTCAACAGGCCTTCTTCCGGCCAGAGCCATCTACATCAGGGTTCGGACCAAAAATTGGTATGCAATACAATGATCAGAATGGTCTTTCTTCTAGAAATCAGCAACCCTTTTCAACACCCGCACCAGCCTTTGACCCAGCAGGACCTAAGTTGGTCGGCAATGTATTTTTTGATCAGTATGCTCCAGAATATGATCCACGTAATGTTGTTCGTGAGCTCCGTGGCTCAGTCAAGGAAAATAAGGCAGTACGTGGAGAACTTGAATCTAAGCGTATTTTATCACGGGGATTCTCAAGCCGATATGTTCCTGAAGGATTTGCAGAGCAGCAGCAATTAGATAGCTTGCAGGCATTTGAACAGCTGCGGCCAAAAATAGATGATGTTTCCAGGCAATATAGGAATTTTGAGTGAAGGGTTTACGCAACAATAATTTCTTATGATTAAGTATAATATGGCCTGCACAAGAACTGGTGGCGCAAGAAAGAGCTCTAAGAAGAGTGGCACTCGCAAGATCAGCAAGTGGACTGCATTCGTGAAGAAGATTTATACTGAGATGAAGAAGAAGAATAAGGATGCAAAGCTCGGTGACGCCATGAAGGAGGCTTCCAAGCGTAAGAACGAGATGTAAGAAGCTTTTTATTAGCGAAGCTTTTAAAAACTAGCAAAAGCCCCCTTTGATAGAAAAAGCCTAAAAGCCAATATAATACATAGCTGTATTTTATTGTCTTTAATTAAGATGCTCGCCGAAGGACTCGTTCTATTAAGTGAAATTACATTATCCGCATATCCTATTCTAATCAAGGCAGTCCCCACAAATTTATGGACCCAGATTGTTTCGCGATTCCTCGTTTATTCGGTGATGGCATCATCTGCCATGGTTGTCACCGGTAATTCTAAGCAATTCTCTTCTATTTCCTGGCGCAACATGGCCGGTGCAGGTCTCTTGAATTTAGCACATATCAGTGTAAGCTATAAGGCATTCAGTGATCTGAGCCCAGGAAACGCTATGGCCATCTTCTATACCTACCCCATCTGGAATATCATTGGGGCCTGGTTTTTACTAGGCGAAGTGATTCCCTTGGCCTCCATACCCTGGATTCTACTGGCTCTTATCGGCATGATTCTCGTAGTGCATCCTGAGAAAGGAACGATCCTTGACTTAGAGAAACCTCTGGGAACTCTGTGTGCACTGCTAGCAGCTCTCACTGAAACTGCCATCTACTTCTATTTTAAGCTAATGAAGGAGAAAGAAGGAGGGTTCAAGGGACTCTTTGAGCTATATGGTGGCGCTGGGCTCTGGATGCTGCCTGCAGTTGTGGCTGGAATGCTTGGCGCTAAGCCGGCTGGGATTGAGATTCCAAAGGTGGATTTATCTTGGAAAGTCTGGTTACCTATGATTCTCTTCAATACCTTTATTGGTTTCACAGGTTACTCCATGAGAGTGACAGCAATTCCGCTCATATCTACAGCTGTATTCAGTATGCTGAGCTTCTTTGGTGTTGTTGCAGCCTATGTCTTTGGTTACATGTTTAATGGTGAGAAGCCGACGGCGATGGGGGCAGTTGGAGCTCTGATGATTACAGTGGCGAATGTGGTTTTGTTATCAAAATAAGGCCTTAATACCTTGTATTCCTTGTAGAACAGTTTTAATAGGGACTGATAGATTCACTGTTGTAGAACCAATCATCGTTGATGCTTGAATTATATATTCATTTATTGAAATATTTGCACCTTGAGCTTGTTCAAGGCCAAGAGCATACTGCTGTTTAAATTTTACCATATTCTGAGTGCGCATAGACAGATTGCACGTTGCACAAATAGGCCTCAGATTCTCCACGGTGGTCGGGCCACCGTCTGCTTCAGATATAACGTGGCCACAATGAAAAGAATTCATCTTGATTTCATTTATTCCACAACAGAGACACTTGGCTTTAGCGATATGATCACCGATCCACTTTTGCCATGTTAAATCTTTCAGAATTTTTGGGATTGTCTTTCGCCTGGGTGGCATACTACTAAAGCAATAAAAATTGAATTACACTTTAGACATATTTTAATAAACAAAATGTCTGAAGGTTATATTTATTGTCTTACGAATGAGGCTATGCCTGGGCTTGTAAAGATTGGTGAAATCCATACAGAGGGTAGAACTCCAGAGGATCGCATTCGTGAACTCTATACAACCGGTGTACCTTTTCCATTTACAATTGAGTTTGCAAAGAGGGTTAAAAATCCTGCTCAGGCAGAAGCACGCATTCACGCTTTCTTGAATGATAAACGCTTGAATCCACGCCGTGAGTTCTTTAAGACAACTCCAGAAGTTGTTTCTAAGTTATTTGATTTGATTGATGGTGAAATGTGGGTTCCTACAGATGATGATGAAACTAATGAGAGTACATCAAATACAAATACCATCAGCAAGATGAATCAGGTATTTACAGAAGGACTTCTTATTCGCCATATTGTAGGTTCTGATTCGAATAAGACATGGATTGGCAAATATAATGCTATAACAGATAGAATTGTGTATGATGGTGTTTCTTACGCATCTCCTAGTGATTTTGCACTCAAGCACCATAGAGTATATTATCCTGATCGTAAGTCAGCAGGTGGGTGGGCTGAATGTGATTGCCAGGTAAATGGAGAGTGGATTACCGCTGGGACACTAAGGGTTTAAATTTACTCAGTGGTATATACATAATGGAGAACTATGAACTAGAACGAATGGGAGTAAGAGAACTTCGCAGAGTCTGCAAGGAAAATGGAAAGAAAAAGTATGCGTGGTTAAAAAAAGTTGAACTTATTTTTTTGATACAAGGATATTCAAAAGAATGTGGAAATTGTAATGGCAATCTAAGCATTGAAGAAATGCAAAAATATTTAGATAACCCTGATGAATGTCAAGGTATGGATAATAATGATGAATATTTACCATGTTGTTCTAATTGTTTTCAAAATGAGCAAAGCCCTTGTTATATATGTGAAGAAATATATATGAACAATTCACTAGAATGGGCTATACTAGAAGATGGTGAAGGGCGTGTATGTAAACATTGCGCCCGTTGTAGTGATTGTTGGAAATTAATTACAATAATGTCTGATGGAGGAATAAAAGAAACAAATTGGGTTAATGGAGAATTATTTTGTGATGAATGTATTTATTCAGATCGATCTCGTTATGAAGAACCTTGTCATTTTTGTAAAGAAAAAGTTGTCTGTAGTGATTTAATTGAAGGTGTAGACGCAAATGATAATGGAGTATATATTTGTGAAGAATGCAATGAATGTAGTATGTGTAGAACTAGACTTAATAGAATAAAAAAAAATAACTGGGATTGGGAAGGAGAGTTAGTATGTAAGAAATGCCCACCATATAGTTGTAAATGTAATCACATATTTACTAAGGAAGAACAAAACATAATAATAAAATTAAAAAACATTTATAAAAAATATAAACTTGACTGGAATTTTCTGTGTATATGTAATAAAGATATTAAACTTATAAAAGAAGTTTTAGATTTATTAGACGAATGGAAATTACATACGGATGATGAGGAACAAGATATGTATATAATAAAAATTGAGAAAGCAATTATATATATTTTAGTAAAGCCATAAAAATTGATTTCAATAAGCCTCATATTCAGTTCAAGCAAATGTCCCAAATGAGTATTACCCAAGGCCTAGCAGAGCTAAAGCTCTTGGACAAGCGCATCAACAAGTGTCTAGGATACGTTGAGTGGACTTTACTTAGCACGAAGAATAATAGAATAGATGAAATTGAGCTTAAGAAACATGCGCAAGCAGAGTATCAGTCATACATGGATCTGGTAAAACGTCGCGATACAATCAAGCGTGCCATTGTCTTGTCCAACGCACAAACCCAGGTGACCATTGGCACTGGGCCAAAGAAGTGGTCTGGAACAGTTGCCGAGGCTATTGAGCACAAGTCAAGCCTCACTTACAAGAAGAATCTTCTAGAAAAAATGACACGAAATATTAACACAGTGACTAGGGAGTATCTAGATGCAATTGATGCTTTAGAGAAGAGACTAGATGGACTTCTAACTTCTGAGCTTGGAAAGGATGTCAAGACAAATCCTGAGACTATCGCGGCACTGAGGGCAAGTTTCATGGAGACAAACAAGGTTGAGATAGTTGATCCGATGGATCTTAAGAAAATGGCAAAGGAGCTGGAGGAGGAGATTGATGCCTTTGAGACAAATGTCGATTGGGTTCTGAGTGAGGCCAATGGAAAGACAATGATAGAGGTATAAAAATTGATAAATGTTTCCAGTATATACTGGGTGGGGTCATAGGGGCGTATGGGGTGGGGTCATAGGGGGCGAAGCCCCCTATCTTGGCGAAGAGCAAATTGACCGTGGCAACAACGATAAGTTGCATATATTTATACCCCTTCAATACTCAGCTAGACCCAATGTTGTGTGAGACAATGACGGTGTGAAAGCCGAATCACAGTTAATCATTTCATTGCAGGTCTTTCATAGTTCAAAGGTCAGAATATCAACTAAGTGTATCTTAATTGGCGGGGTAATACTCCCTACTGTTATAAGGTGCATTCAAATAGAACATTTAGAAATCAGCATAATAGCAGACGCTTCGGCAAAAGCTAATCAAGTGTCAACATTCGATGAAATCCAGGATAAAGGTAATAGGAAATGTCAAATCCTGCGAACCTCCTGGCTGCCAAGATAGGGGAATTTTTTTTCTAGAAAAAGCATATGGATGCAAGCACTTGCCCAATATGCCTTGAACATTTTAAAAAAGACTACGCCCATATACCTACACTACGTTGTGAATGTGCAATCATTGTTCACAAGGGCTGTTGGGGGAAATGGTCCGGTGAGTGTCTCTACTGCAGAGAACAAGTAGATGATATTCAACAAATACAAATTATTCAAAATAATACTATAATATATTATCATCCCACTGATATCATATGCTGCATTTTTATATGCGTCGTAATATATTTATATATTATTATAGTATTTACTAAATAGAAATGGGCTGGATTCCTCCAGAGCGTTGGGTTATAATTGGCCAATACAGAACAGCACCATTACCTATAAAGCCAATTCCTCCAGTGCCAAAAATGGGTGCATCAACAAGAAAAGTTCTGAAACTAATTGCTGATAAGAAACGTGCTCCGGTCTAAATGAATGTAATGAATCTATAGTCAGATGGGCCTAATGGTGAGCAAAATGTATATAGATTCATACGATCCTCCAGTAAAAATGGTAAAGGGAATCTCGGTGTATCATGGAGGTAAGGAACATATATTATATTCTAATTTAGTTCTTTCAGAGGGCATTGAAATACATGCAACCGAAAATGATATAGAGCTATCATATCCAGCAGATGATAAGGTGCTCTTTTCTTTAAGAGATAATATAGTGCACTTCATCGTGATTAATTCTCTTGAACCATATAATAAAGAAGGATTAATAAAGACAGAATCTGTAAAATATCCATGGCGTTCTGAGTATGGTGGTATTCGGATTTCTAGGGTATCTGAGGAAGAATATAAGGAGACCTGGCTTCATCGATCTGTATTTTTTACAGGGTAGAGTAGATATGAGTAAGACACGTAGAACACGGCAAACTAGGGTTAAGAAATCTAAAAGGGTTACGAGGCTTAAAAGAGTTAAAAGATTTACAAGAGTAAAAGGCGGCGGCCCCTCATGTTATAAGGCAGATAAGGATGGTAAGATAGTTAGAACATGGTCGTGCACAACTGAATGTGGGGAAAATGGCGAATGTTTGCCATTTGATTGATTAAAAAATTGATTAATTTATATGATGTATATTTAATACCACATATAAATAATGTTTAATTCAAGAGTATGGACGTATGATGAAACTCAGTCCCTATTACAATATGCAGGCTCAAAAAAGAAGATTGATGAAATTGCGAAGCTTCAGAAAAGAACCGTTGCATCTGTTGAATCTAAACTCAAATCAATTGCTGCAAATATGTATTTCAATGAGCATATATCGTATGATGAGGTCGAGGCGAAGACAGGGGTGAAGAAGGAGAACTTAATTATTAAGAGGACTCGAATGGAATTAAGTGGATCGCCGAAGGATCTAAGCGAAGATAAAGCAGAGCCTACAGTTCAGCGTATGGTTATACCTATACAAATAATATCATCTGAAAATCCATTTACTCTAGAAACAGTTTCAAGTCTACTAATTTCAAGTATTTCTCAGTGTCTATTTACGTCCTCCTGATGCTCCAGCATTAGCCCCAGAATTTGTAGAAGGACCATTTGTAATGGCATAATTTATTTTTACTGGGCCCTCATTTACTACTACTTGCACTTCCTCATATTTATTAATAGCCACCTTCTTCAGACCCTGGACAATCTCAGGATGAGAAACATCTGTAATATCCTTGAATCTCAACTTATACTTAGACAATATAGATTCCGGAACTGCGGGTGAAATTTCCATAAGCCGCTCAATCTGATCTCTCGTAATTTTTAGAATATCCTTTGCCGAAACTCGCTCAGCCTTTGGTAAACTCAATTCTATTGCAAGAAACTTGGAGATTTTCTGATATTGAATTGAAGAAATGCGATGGGCCTCGGTTCTCTTTGCCCATGCAAAATATGAGCCAAGAGTTGATAAAACACCGGTGAATAAACTCACTACGCCCAGAGCAATAGAAGATACCTGAGCATTAGTGAATATAGTTTGAGAGCTACCTGATAAGAAGCCATTCACTGTGCTCAGGATAATTACCGGAAGGGCGATGCAATTTGTGTGGACAGAGAAATACTTTTCGCATTCTGTATGCAACCAAGAAAGACCCGCGCTTCTTTCGGCTTCTTCAGCTACCAGAACTTCTAGCGAATCATTCCATGAGATTGTTGGTTCATTATTATCATCCATATCTATATTATCATAATTATTTAAAAAGTATATATTATTTAGAAATGTCTACGCCAGTTCTAGTCCATCCAACAACTGGAGAAGTAGTTCTTAATGTAAAAAGTGGACCTGCTCCTGGTGTATATAAGGATGGAGAATTAGATGGACCCGGCGGAGCTCTTATGCATTTTAGAGAAGCATTAGGCACAAGAAGGAATGATGCATTTAGAAAACTTAAACAAACCGTTGGTAATCATAAAACTAGGGAAAATAAGATAAAAGTGCTTCAACAAGAATATGACACAGCTCAACGTGCTCAGCACCGTTTAAGGAGCGGACAGCAAGAACATACTACGGCAAAAATGAAATCAGCTACTATAGCTAAACAATTAGAAAAATTAGGAGCACCTCCTAAATTAAAACATTCAACTCTTAGAACATTATTTAGATATGATAATAGGAGTAAAGGAACCAGAAAATATATGAAAAATCTGAATGCGGCAAAAATAGCATGTGGATGGAGGCCTCAGGGATTATTTAGAACACTGGGACCAAGTAAACATTCTTCTGGAGATTGTGCAACCGAGGAAGCAATTATTAATAAAATAAGAGCATAAAAATAAGTAATAATTATACTTCTAGAGCTAAAGTATAGATAGAATAAAAATAAATAAAAAGGGATCCGGCATTTATGTAAATAAATGATAATATATAATAGATATAAATGTTTACACCAAATGGTCAATTATTCGTAGATAATAAAACAGGAATAGTAAAATTTAAAATTGATAAAATGCCATTTACTGGATATACTTTAAGAGATGCATTAAATCTTTATAGAAATTACATACATTTACCTGAATTATCTGGTAATAAGATTAGTGGAAAAGTATACCTTCAAACATTAGCAGCACTTCCACAACCACCTTTAACACCACACCCACCTTCAACACCACACACACCTTTAACACCACAACCACCTTTAACACCACGCCAATCTTCAAGACCAGGCCAAGGTTCAACACTAGCTCAACCACCTCCTGGATCGAGCACTCGTAGAGCAATTGCCACATTAAGAAGCCAACTCAATGCTGGAACTGCTGCACAGCGTGCTAGAACTGCTACACAGCGTGCTAGAACTGCAAGTATGCCTACAAGACTGCCAGGACAAGTTGGAAAACCGAACAGTAGATTTACTTTATCAAATCAATTTCTTTTAACAAAGCAACCAGATGCAACAGTTGGATCGACATTGAGTCAACGTCCCTCGCCGCCAATACCAGCAACTCGCAGACGTACTCCAGCCCCACCCAATAAAAGTGGATCACAAACTCTAGTTGGTACTCGAGGAAAAGATACTGTCCCACAATTTCCATCGTTTACACCACCTACAATATTCACTGCGCCTTCTAGGACTAGGACAATTAAAGGCACTATGCCAAAAAGGCTTCCATCAGGACCATCTGGAACTGTGTCCCAGGAGGGATATGCTAATATCTATAAAAAACAAAAGACAATGTCAAAGACCATGCCGCATTATATGAATCCAACCTTATCTTCTAGAGCAAAGACCGCAAGAAATCGCAATAGTTCAATATATAAAACAAGAAAACTAAATCGTTAATCAAATCCTACATTTATTTCAACATCTCGTCTACAAAGGGTCTGTGGAGGTGATGTCTGAAATGCAGTGCGAACTCTCTTAGACTTAGAATCAACAGTTGTTTCATTAGAAGAATTTGTAGTATTTCGTGTAGACCGAGATCTGCTTAGCTGCTTCATATGAGTATTCATCTCAGCCTCAACTGTCTCGCGATGCTTCTTCAAATATTCAATTACATTTTTTTCGATGGCCCATCTGAAAAAGTTTAATTTACCCACCGTCGTGACAAATTGCTCAGTCCCAGGCAAAGAAAACATAATACGCTCCCTTCTGCAAAAAGGATCAAAGAGTTTCTTAGAATATGCCTTCAGCTGACTCTTATAACTCATATATACCATAAACTCCTGGCCACCTAGAATATAACCAATCGTATGTCTCTTTGCATAATTAGTGACAAACCAATCAATTAGTCTTAGGCTTATTATACTCGTTCCCTGTAATAATTCCATAATTTCCTGTAAATCAGTTCTATTTGAATA
>Ga0214921_10011262_pt1 | contig 10894 bp, 2 predicted proteins | sample LL1505_MetaG_FD_177992 | JGI IMG/M metagenome (GOLD analysis project Ga0214921, IMG submission 177992) | Freshwater microbial communities from Lake Lanier, Atlanta, Georgia, United States - LL-1505 | ecosystem: Environmental > Aquatic > Freshwater > Lake | place: USA: Georgia | collected 2015-05-28
AATTTATTATGGTTTTCTCCGTCTTGGATACATATTCATTCATTTTATTCAATATCTTACGTAATCCAGATAAATATTCGTCTTGTCCTCGACGTTGTTTAATCGTTTCTAAATAAGCAAAATATTTCTTATAATAGTTATCCAATACAATTGGTAATTGGGCCCGTATTTCTCTAAATTCAGTTTGCGGTTTTATTTGTTCAAATCGTGCGATTGACTGGTCCAGTTCAGTAATGTTCATCATTTGGCCATTTGGGCCCATGACTTGCGCTTGTTGTTGTAGAAGATACTGCTGTTGCGCCGGTTGATATGATGGTTGTGTATATTGTTGTGATGGTATTGTTTCTAAATAATTAAAATTACCATTATTGCTCATATATAATATATACATGAATAAAAAATTATCTCTGAATCGTGTTCTGAATTCCAACAATAGAATATTCATAAAAAGAATATCCACTCATCAAATCAATCCCTTTTGTTGATTCGAACATATCCATTTTTGAATTGACATTTTGCGCAAACTGAGGCTGACTAATAAATAGAGAACAGTTTCCCAAATTTTTCTTCAATAACTTTGAGCAATATGCGGTTAGAACTTTGGATGTTATTGAAATGGCGGGGATAGAGTTGTTCATCATCGAAATCAGATAACCATTATTGGCGATTAGATTAAAAAAATCACTGCGACCCTGCGCCATCCGGCGGAATGTTCCACTTCCATCAGTCTTCAACATTCTCGCAAAATGACGGAAATCAATGGCCATCCAACGATCCGGATTTGATAAATCGTCTGTAATAGCGGATAGCATAAGATAACCTGTTCTATTGAGCTTCGCATAAATGGTCTTCTGGTTAATTGGGTATAACTTGATAGCGATTAATCGCCCCTGAATCATAGAGTTTAATACATCAATCATATAAAAGTTTTGGTCATTGAATACGGATATTCCTTTGCTGGACGAAATCTTAATCGCCGGTAAATAAAGGGTCTTCCCATTGAATGCGAGTTTTAAATCCTTCCAAAATTGGGTTGTTGATACACGAATCTTTTGTTCCGTAGTTAAAAGACTCTTCTGGAATGGATGACTGCTTCCTGATGCAGGGCCTCCAATTATTCCTGATGGAACCCGAGAAGACCCCCGACTTAGAGACGTATAAAGGGAGTGGATTGATGATAAATATGTTGCAGGGGTTTTGGGAATGTCGGAGAACCGCAATAAATGAATATTGGCAGTGTGCTTCAATGCATTATCCCCATACTTTTGAGAGATATTGTTCGTCTTTCGCGCAATCAATTCGCGCAAATCTTTATCCATTTGATCATCAACTTTTTTTGCTTCTGTATTCAATGTATTAATAAAGACTGTTCCGAGTCCACTTGTGGGGTTCTTATTAAGAAAAAGCTGATGTGTGAGTTTTGCGACCTCTAAATTAATAATTGCGTAAGTTCCCTGTTTTAACTTTTTCATAAAGCGGGATTGTTCCTTTATAAAAGCGTTGATTCCCGAGTTTTTGACTGAGTTTCGCGTCTTATATATCGCTTTATCATCCGTCAATTTGAGCTCATTCGCTCTGTATGTTTCATACTTCGCTTTGACCTGTTCTGCTAATTCAACGAGCTTTACATCGCGTAACTCTTTTTGAGAAATCATGTTAATAAGACCAAATTTTCTAAGTAGGTCATCACGAATGTTTGCGACCGTTTTTGAAGATACACTCGATTTGAAAATATTCAACTTCAAATCCATATAACTTATAAATGTGTCTCTTGAACTGGAGACTGTGCTATAATAAGCATCTAATACGCGTGTGAGATTAACGAGTGAGTCTTCATTCTGTAAGGGGGCGCCCAATGATATAATTTTGTCATCAAGTTTGGGCTCTTCATCATCTTCTCCAATTGACAGAAACTCATATAAACGCTTATATGTTTTAACGTAGTCTATCTGGTCGCAGGTTGAATAATCTAAAAATACAATCGGATAATTATCTTGCGTAAAAGGAGTATTGTCAGATATAAAATTATCTGGTTCTTTATAAAGCTTCGAATCTTTGAATCCAACATAAACGGTCTCTTTTAATTCAGTTAATGTTATGCTATCCATCGCAGTTTTTTTGTTTTTTTCATCTAAAATTGTTCGATAACGCGATGTATTTGGTGGAGCAGGTGGAGTGGGACCCCCAACAGGGGCTTTTGGTGGTTTTATTGGAGGAATTGATCCATCCGGAATTAAGTCATTTACAGGTATATCTTCCGGTTTTGTATCCCAATAAAGTTTTTCATTTGTTGAAACAATTATTAAGTCCTTTGGATTTTTATCATTTATTTTGAATTTCTTATTAATCATAAAATTCACGTAATCAAGTAAACTATCCCTCATATTTTTATTCGCTTTGGCATATCTCTCTTTTAATTCCCCTTCTACTTTTAAATCAACTATCATTTTTTCATACAAACGATACATATACATCGCATACATGTAAAACATTGAATAAATAAGCATAATTGAGCTAAAACGACATTTGCGCATAAAACTATTATCGTCTATTTCATTAAACATATATATTAACGCATTTCTCATACCAGTATTCTTAATTCTTTGTTTTGGATTTGAAACAGAACGGGAAGAAATATCTCCGTCATAATTAAAAAGAAATGGATCATTTGGTCGATGTGATAATATAATTGTTGAATCAAGTGTTGTTAGAGGTATATCAGTTTCTGATTTTGGTAGGTTTGTTGTTCCAGCAGATGGTCTACAATCTGGCTCAATTGAACTTCTTCCAGCTCCGCATTTTAATACAATATAATTCGCCATTGTTCCTCCGGTCGAATGAAAGAAATTACGGAATGATGTCGATTCAAATTTTGAAACCCCATTATATCCATTATCCATATCAAAGTTGTTCCCATCCAATAAATACTTCAATCCATCACATTCAGGCCGTAATTTTAAAAAATCTTTTCCTGATATTGTCATCGCAGGATTGTTCGTGAAACCAATCATCGCGGAAATCATTTGACAAGGGCTTCCCACTGATAAACTACCGAAGTTTGATGAAGGCCATGTGATAATTCCACGAATACTCTGGCGTAATATATTGGCCTCCTTATTTTGTTCATTGTTGTTATTATTTGGTGAGCTAATAACCGGCCACTTCCCATGACGTGCTACATCACTCTCTATTATTGAAACCGCCTCATTCTCCTTTGAACGATTATCCGGAAAAAATCCTCCTCCATTACTACCAACACCTTTAATAATCTTATAGTCCCCCAATCTTTCATAATCTCTATTCTTATTTTTGTAACACATCATATATTCCTTACGGGTTTTATCTAAATTATCGCGATATTTTTTAATAAGCATGAACTTTTTTAGCTGTGAATCATACGTATCATCCGAATCTAAGTCCTTTTCCAACATTTGAATATTATAGCGCGTCATTCTCTTACGATTCAGATTCGATACAAAATCTGTCGGATTCTCTTGTGGAATGATATGTGATACAACATCTATCATACTTAATACATTAACCGCATTCGGAGATTTTAATAATTCTACTGGTATATAATCTGTCATCTATTATAATATAATATTTATTATTTTTTAGAAAATATATCCAAAAAATAAAATAAATTTAATGAAGGCTGTCCCCAAATACTAAACCGAGCAAAATAATCTGTTCGCGAGATATATACTTTGCGTGTGATTTAATCTTCTTATTATTGACCGTATTCATTAGAAATTTTGAGTTATTATTCAATTTAACTTCTGTTTTAAATTTGATAATGGGCTCCTTTTGGTTTAAAAATGAAATTATCTTTAATGATGGTAATATTTGCGTTTTAGCAAGTGGTGGTATACCCATAATTGATGTCAGAATATGTAATTTAAAATAACTATTATCAACATCAATACGAGAGGGCATCGAGAATAATAAATCATAAGCCCAAGAACGAAAAGCAGACGCGTGTAATACGAAATGCTTCTCTATTCTATAAATTTGTAATGAACTTTCAGATTTTGCGGATATAATAAAATTATCTGGGGTTTTACCTGTTGGAGGAACATAGAAATTAGCTTTTAAAATATGTTCCAATTCTGTAAGAGTAGACCCCTGAATAAATATTGGCTCTAATACCTTCTTCTTATACCTTGAACCATCTTTCATATATTCATAATATAAATTACCATTCAACAATTTTTTATAGTTAGTATCCTTTGAAAAATCAGTTTCCAGTTTAATAAACATATTCTCCGGCGAATAAATATCATGACCATTACGGTCCTTATAAACAATAGTCTCTTTCAAAATATCAGTATATGATTTTATTGAATGAACACTCTTCGCCATTGAAAAAATATCGACCAAAAAAGCCTCTTTATCCATCAAGACAAACACAAATAAGCGATAATATTTTCCATATAATGACGTTCTTTTTCTAAATGAAACCTCCATTAGTTCCCACCATTCTTGTGTATGACTACTATGGTCCTTTAATTGTATATCAAGCATCTTTTTAAATAGAGCATCCGTATTTTTCTTATTGGGAGTGAGAGTCTTTGATGAACTGAAACCAGATTCTGCTAATACCTTTTTCTTAGTTTCCTCATTCTCAATGTAATACGATTTGTTAAAATAATATAAGCGATAGACAAAATTACGGAGGCGCGATATAGCATACATAAAAATAACATAATTCTTCATTGAACCATGTGGACCCGATATTATCATCGAGTGAAGTAAATTAATAAATGATTCCACTTTATAACTGAATTTACGAATTTCGTGCTGGATTTCAATCTCTTTGATGACTAATATGCGACCACTCTCTGCTGGATTTATACCGCGCCTTTGAACAATGTTCGTAATAGTAGTTTTATTTCTTATATTGACCCGCTTACTCTTCTTTTCTATTTCTGAATGGTCCTCCATTATCCGCTTAGCTACCGTATTAGATTCCTCGAAAAAGGAGAAAAATATCTTTTGAATAAGCTTGTTTTTGGAACCAATATCAATCTTTGGGTCTGCAATTATAGGACGAATACCTTTATAAGCTTCAATCACTTTTGTTTTAATTTCTAATTTTTCTTTACTTGATATTTGAGATAATGACTGATTTATTTCTAAAAGGTTGTCTTTTTCCAATTGTTCATTCGCTTTTTCTCGGAATGTTAATAAAAATCCGAATGTCATCCACGTGAATTGTGTAGCTTTACTATCCATAAATGTTAAAGGAATACCACCGAGAGAAACATTTGTCTGACTGTATTCTTTATTTGGGTATCTGGCTGGGTCTGAAATTGCGAATCCATTATTTAATATGATATCTCCACAAGATAATATACGAAGCGCCCTCTGAAACTTCAATGGGTTTATTTTATTAAAGTTATGATTTGAGTTTATTGAGAAAAAGTCGATTAGATTATGATGGAATGTGTAAAATTGGATTGGGTATTGATGAACATCGACTCCTGATCTTGGGTCTTTATCACCATGCTGACGACTTACATTCGCCCCGAAAAATAAATTCATAACGAGTTGTTCATCTTTTGATAAACAAGTGGTTGGGTCATTTGAATAACCGACTGGTTTTCCCAAACACATCGTATTATTTCTCAGAAAATCAATTAATTTTTCAATATTACTAATTAAATTATTACAACCATCTATGTATTTCTCAAAATAACTCGCGCTCATTGATGATATCGATGTTGTATTGACTGACTTTAACGCTTTATTTATATGGGTTCGAATATCTTCCAACTGTGTTTTAATAAAATGACGGATACAATGATTAATATTCTCAAAAAAATGTATCATTAATTTAATTGTATTTGTTATAACGGAACAGAATAAGAACATTTCGCCTATTTCTTCGAATTTGATATTGTTTGGCGGTCCTGTTCCGGCGGTTCCATCGCCTCCAAAATTTAAAACATCATCCGGCCCATGATAAAAAACTCCAAAATGATTCATTCCATTGAATTTGTCAAGAATCATTCTTTGAATTTTAGCAGTGGAATCTGTATCCCTAAATTTTTTTACATATTCTTTTATTGATTTCCGGTAATTTTCAAAAATTTGGCGGGTTATTGTATATTCACGTCTTGAAGCGTCTAATGACGGAGCATTTCCATTTGGGGAGCCTATTTTGATATCAAATAAATTATCTTGAGCTCCTCCTTTTTGTAGGATAGAATGTTTAACTTTTTTAACTGGATTTTTTTTATTTTCTTTTTTTGTAATTTTTGGTTTGGATATTTTTTTAATTTGGGAATGTTTTGATTTTTTCTTTTGGAGTTTTCCTCCTCGTAAGAATGTTTTATGGTCTATAAATTGATATGAGTCTTTTGTGAAATAATTTTTTATATTTACTATGGTTAGATCATGTGAGTTTAACAGGTTAACATTTCTTGCTCCTACTAATTGAGCTCCTGTTTCACGAATAGTGTGTATAGTTCCGAAATTATTTCCTCCTCGAACTATACTATTACTAAAACCTGTAATAACTTGTAAGTCTTCAATAATTCCATACGTAGTATTTGTTAGTAGTGTATCTTCTCTTCCACCATTATTGGAATGTGTCCAATGAAAACCAAGACTTGAACTATTATATAATAATTGAGCAAGCGGTTCAATTTCTTCATTATATATTCCAAGTCCTTGTTTTATATTATTTCCATTGGTTCCATAATCTGCTCCATTACCAAAATTTATTGTATCCATTCCTCCAAAATTAAAACTTTCTATCTTAATATTCCTTAATGGAATTACTGTTCTTTGAGCAGGGGTATCATTTTTATTATACATTCTTTTTCTAAAAGCTCCTCCGTGAAATAAACAACATAATTTTTTGGTATGATTTATTAAAAATACTGAACCAAAAATATTTGTTGCACCCACAGAAGAATTATTAATCTTATATATTCCACTATATGTGCTTTTTAAATTTGTATTAGTCGTTGAAATTACAGTATTTAATTCATTACCTGCTGCGATATAACTTGCTGGATCTGTTGGATTACCTGTCGCACAAGCAGTTCTCGCATTTGCTAATAATACTGGCTGTTTAACTTTGAAGAAATTACCATATGAATCAAAATCTGATGATGGGTCGGCGTGTTTGAATGTCCTATCCGTATCCCTATTATCAAACCACAAGTCTGGATTGAAATTATAAAAACCTTCAATCTTCCTCTTAAAATCAGTTGGTCCTGTGGTATCTTTCGATAAAAACCCCTTCAAACAATGTCGGAAAAAGAAACCGTTTATAAAATCATTGTAAAATTCGCTTCCCTGAATGTCCAATTCATCTCCACCCGTGTATTTACGTGCGCCAGTATCTTTTTCTTTAACAGGATTTTTCTCATCATCGACCTCCCCAATATAATATTTTTGAAAAAGGTCAGAAATATGTTCAATGTTTCCTAAACCGACAGACTTTGGATCGATTGAAGGCCAGTCGAACATTGAGCCTATCCCACTATGAAATATATTATTTAGACATTGTTGTTCAACTTCACTTTCTCTTATAGAAGCATTCGCATAACCTTCAAATATTTCATCTTTAATGTCCTTATACGTATCAGGAAACATTTTATGAAATATTCGAGTATATGTTTGATGAACTTGATTCGTTAGTGTAGGGTCTAAATCTTCTAAACCTGCGTTTATATCTTGTCTTGCGAGTGTGTTCCGGTTTGGATTTTGTTCTTCTTTACTTAATCCGTATGGTAATACATTTTTAAATGCTCGTAGTTTTGCTGGGTCCGGTTTATCTTTAAGTGCTTCTGAACACGAATTTACAAAACTTTGTCTCATCGTTTGAATTCCTTTCTTTAATGAATCGTGTTGCGCCTTAATTGAAGTCGATAATTGATAAGCTTGTTGAGGATTCATTGATATCAATTTTTCAAGTTCATTCGCGTCGCGCTGTTTTTCACTAAATAAGTCGTTTACTGAACCATCCGGCTTTGTTATTATATTTTCAAATTGTTCTAATCGTTTATTCATTAAATTATTTAATATTTTATTTTTGATAAAAATAAAATATAGGATTTGTCTAATATGCTAACAATAATTTTATGAGGTCATCTCTTGATATAAATCTTCCAAATTTTATGGCACCCATATCAATTGTATATTTCATTTCTTCTCTTTGTATAGGTTCTGCTAATAATGGTTGTGGAGGAGGAGCAGTTGTATTTACTGGTGATTTAGTAATAGCATAATCGTAAATATTTAATACACGGGCGCATTTTCCTGTAAAATCACTTGTTGTTTTAAGAAATATTCCTTTAAATATTTTTGTCATGTTTGTTTTTATATTCGTATCATAAATCGTTTTTTGTTTGTTTGTCGTTAGGTCTAATTTCATTTGTTCTTCGAACATAATTTGATATAACCATTTACGATATTCTTTGATATCTTTAATTTGCTTATCTTGCAAATTATATAATGTATAGCTTGTTAATTCATCATTTATTTTTGTTTTATACTCTCCAAATATTATGTCTCTTTGTCTCTGATAAGTAAGAATTCTTGAAAGTTCTACTGCGTTATCTGCTTGTAAAAAGATTGGGATTAATTTTTTATAAGACATAGTTATTGAGTCATAATATAAATACTCTCCATCTATCAATTTTTGAATATCTACTTGTATTGCTTCTTTCATTGATTCATTTTTACGTTCATTCTCAGTTCTGGGAACATGTTTTCTTGTAAGTTTATTCCATATTTCTTTTCTCGACATTCTTCCTTGAACACTATTTAATTGAAAATCTTTATTAACACCAGTCAGTTTAATTATAGTATTTGAGCTATCATAGACTTCTTTAGTTCCATTTGATACTTTATATGTTTTAATTTTACCATGTGTTCTATATCCAGTTGTTCCTGTTAAGTCTTCATAACTTCTTGAATCATTTGATGAAGCAAGGGCGAAAGCATCAACAAGATATAAATCTCTCATTCGAGAAAGTCCCATTCGTGTTGTTATAATAAAAAGACGATATACTTTACTTGTATTACTTATATCTTTTTGGATAATTTTCATGAAATTATTTTCAATCTTCGCCCACCATATTGGGTCTGTATATTGAGGATTAATCAATGTATTTGTTAATAATTTATTAAATGTTTCTTTCATCGCATCAAGATTCATTTTATTATTTACCATTGCTGGTTTAAATCCAACATATTGTCTTAATTTATCTTTGGTTTCTTGTGGAATATTTGAATCAGAAAGTGTTAATAAATAAGTATCTAAATAAATTTTAAAATTACGGATGTGTGTATCCACATAGTAAAATGCGATGTTTTTAATATTAGAATCACGAATATTATTTTTTAATTCAATTCTAATATATTCAGTCAGTTTTTCAATTAAATAATTAAATTCAGCTTCAACCTGATATTTTTCTTTTATAAAATCAATTGCTTGTTTCACTTCATTCATTTTTATATTATTAGAAGCGCGAATACCGTATAATGAAAATGGCTTCGGTTCTCCACCATTACCATTATAATTTAATATTGATTTTTTTTTATTTGGATTTACATTACGTTGAGACTTTACATATTCCGCATGTTTTTTATCAATTCGTATTATTAATTTATTTAAATGCTTATATATATAAGTAAATATTGCAGTATATTTAATAATTGCATACTTTTCATTTTTATTACCTAAATTTATGGCTAATGTTTTTAAATAACTAACTGGAATTGTTTTTTTTATGTCGTCAAATATTTCTTTTCGTTTGGCCGGTTCTAATTCTGAAAATGCGAGTTCCTCTTTTATTAAATAATTTGTCTTTAATTTGTTCCCGACATCTATGCGAAATTCCAACAAAAAGAAAAATGAGCGCATTAATAGCGAAATGTTCTTTCTATCAAAAAATACGACGGGGACTCCTCCAAAGCAAACGGTTGGTCGTGGTTGTATATATTGACCATAGTCTTTTATATAATCACTTCTATTGGTTGCATGTGCGGTTATAACTGCTTGAACTACTCCGTATATTGCATTTAATCCAACAAATTCGGCATCTGGTTGATTTCTATCTGTTAAAAATTTTAGCGCATTACTGAACATCATATAATCGAGATTACCGTATTTATTAATAAATAACAACTTATTCAAAAAAGTAAACATTGTTTGTTGTTGGCAAAAATAGTTTTGGATGTGATTTTCATTATTACCACTTGTTAATCCAACGAATGTCCCAGAACCAAGGAACAAGTTTTTAATATAATAACTATTTTTAGGTATTTTAAAATTTTGTGCTTGTCCATTGTCAAAAACAGGCGTTCTATCTTGTAAATTAATCCCGTTATATTTTAAAAAATTAATTAGTTTACCGACTTCTTCAACAAGTTTTTCTAAATTTATTTTTACTTTTTCATGTTGTGATTCAGATGTTTTAACCTTATCTATAATAGGAATCAGTTCAATTTTTATAAAATGCTCTAAACAGGCTTTGATATTACTAAAAAAATGGATGAGCAATCTTGTTGAATTTGTGATTACGGAGTTGTATAAAAATAATTGAGCTATTTCTGTGAATGAAACTGTTTCTGACTGTCCGGCAGGTCTTGCTGTATTTGTTCCACCACGATTATCTGTTGAACTAATAGTTAAAGTATCATCATATCCATCATAAAATAATGGTAAATTATCAATATGTGCGAATTTATCAAATAATGCTTTTACTTTTGTATGGTCTGAATCTAATTTTTCTGACACGAATTTTTTAACTGCTTCTTTGAATTGTTTTGGGTTAAATGGTTCTTCTACTCTATTAGCGAAAAGTTTGGGATATGTATTTGCTGGGGTCGCATCATTTTGAAATATTTGATCACTTGTTCCACCTTTTTGTTT
>Ga0214921_10011263_pt1 | contig 10894 bp, 7 predicted proteins | sample LL1505_MetaG_FD_177992 | JGI IMG/M metagenome (GOLD analysis project Ga0214921, IMG submission 177992) | Freshwater microbial communities from Lake Lanier, Atlanta, Georgia, United States - LL-1505 | ecosystem: Environmental > Aquatic > Freshwater > Lake | place: USA: Georgia | collected 2015-05-28
TTGACTTGACTGCTTTAAATATATCAGCAAATCCTGCTCTAATATCTTTTCTAAATAATGAAATTAGTGATACAAAGATTAATCCAGTGCCAAATGAAACTAGGGCAGCTTCGAGTGAGTCACCCATCTCTTCTGATAACTTCCCATTTACTCGAGATTGACCCGATATCAGCAAGCCAGAAAAAAATGACACCCACTTTAAATAGTGCTTGATTACAAATGAATTAACTTTCCGCCCTCTTAAAATTAAGTCTATATCTTTAATATTCTTCATGACAGATACGTTAAATTAATATATATTCATACTCAGAACTTGGTCTGAAATACTTGGAGGTCCATCTAAGTTGGCTATTTTCCACACTTTTTTCTGTAAATCAAAAGTATGAGTTGATAAAGTTTGATTGGAAATCATTCCCGTATTAGCACGAATTTCAATATCTTTTCTATTTAGTCTCTGCTTAACCAAAAATGCTAATTCCTTCTTTGAAATTACATCTAATGAAATTAAATGGATTTTTTTTGGAATTTGATTATCCACATTAAATTTAATAAGATTTAAAATAAATAATGCGACCATATCTGAACTTAACCCATTCCATAAACTGTTGTTACCAATAGAAATATTTGTAAAATCTTCTGCATTCTTAATTTTTCCAAGAAAAGATATCTGGCTTTGAGTATCTCGTATGTCACCTATAAATGAAGAGCGAATAACTATAGCGTTTTTACAAAGCATTTCCCCTAACAGTTTTGTTAACCCATAAGTTGTCGAAGGAATAGGAAAACTATTTTCGTATTTTAAAGATTGGTTCTCACGAAAGACTGAATTAGTGCTGATTTGAATCAATACAAATTTATTAAACTTAGAATACACCGATAGAAGTGAGGGGAAAAAAGAGTTAACAATCAATTGCTTCCATATTGAATGGCTATTTTGTTTTGCCACTATGCAATTTACCACAAAATCTGGTTTTTGATTCTTAAGCAAATTTTTCAAAGAATTTTTTCCTATTTCGAATGAGATGTGGGCACTTCTCTCGCGTCCTGTACCACTAATTTTAAAAAAATCATCCTTGCTAAAAACTTCCATTAAAGCTGTCCCAAGTATCCCTGTTGAACCAAAGACCAAAACTTTCATACTACAATTTAATTAATTTAGTTATCAAAGGTATTTTTAAGAGAATTTCTGCTAGTTCTTGAGCATTTAACTGTTTTGTATTATGTGACGTAAATTCAATTCCATACTCTGTATTTTTTATTTTGCTGTTTTTTACCATTGGTACTTGGAAGAAATTTTCAGTTTCTTCGGTAGCATATCTTTCTTCTGCTGTTAAAAGAGTCTCGTGTATTTTTTCACCGACCCTGACTCCTATATTTTCAATACTAATTTTTTTCTCTTCCAAAATCATACCTAGCGCTTCGATTATTGTTTCAACAGACGCCGCAGGGGATTTCCTCACAAATAAATCTCCGCTTTTGCCGTGTTCCAATGCATATAAAACAAGATCAACGGAATCTTCTAAGGACATCATGAAGCGAGTCATATCCGGATGTGTTACACCGACGGATTTACTTTTCTTAATACTCTCGATAAAGTGAGGAATTACAGATCCTCTTGACCCAATTACATTGCCATACCTCGTAATTATATTTACGGACGAATTACTATATGAACCAGAACGTACCAATTTTTCCATTAATGCCTTAGTCATTCCCATTGCGTTCAAAGGATAGACTGCTTTGTCTGTACTTAGAAAGACGGCTTTTTTTACGTTAGAATACTGAAGAGCTTCAAGTATATTATGGCTACCTTGTACATTTGTTTGAACAAATTCCCATGGAAAAGTTTCTGAAGTAGGAACTTGCTTTAGCGCCGCGGCATGAAAAATAAAATCTATATTTCTGGTAGCCTTTAATACAGTTTCATAGTTTCTTATATCTCCTAAAATATATCTAACCCGAATGTCGCGAAATTCTTGCTTCATATAATGTTGTTTAGTCTCATCTCTACTTAAAACAACAATCTCTGCTACTTCTAACTCTAAAAGTTTTTTTACAAAAGTTTTTCCGAATGAACCAGTGCCACCAGTTACTAGAAATGATTTATCATTTAACACTAGTGCCCCTTTGAATATGCTAAAATAATATATGATTGTACAGCAATAAAATCAAGTGTATATGAAAATTCAAGATATGAACTTAGACGAAGTTACAATCGTGATACTTTCTCGTGAACGTAACGAAGTATTGGCAGAAACCTTAATTTACTGGTCAAATTATAGTATTTCTGTATTAATTCTTCACAACTCAAGCACGCCCTTGCCCTCAAATAAAATTCCTCCTAACGCTAGATACTATAACTTAAACATAAACTACGGTGGAAGAGCTGGCCATGCGGCTCAATTAATTACTACTCCTTACGCGATTATGAGTTCTGATGATGAAGTTTTTCTTCCGAGTGCGATCATTGCTGCTAAAGATATGCTCAATAATGATAATGAGTTAGTTTCAGTTGGAGGTCAAACTTTAGCGGTGGGTAAATATGGGTCAATTTACAACATGACGATCCCTTATAAATTTAATTTAGACTACAGAAACATAGGAGATTCTCCTGCGGAACGACTATTTATACATTTTTCTGGACCTATGGGTTACAGAAATGGTTCGTTATACAGAGTTATTAGGTCGAGCGCTTTAAAACAAGTATTAAGTGTATTTTCGCAACTAGGGAATATACCCACTCCTTATATTTACGAAGCTACAGGCGAGATTCTAATAAATGGTTTAGGTAAATCTGAGTACATAAAAGATTTAATATGGGTTAGGAATTGGTTGAATAAACCTATTCAGAATAATCAATGGCAAAGAAGCAATTATTTCTTTAAATGGGTAGAGGGCGAGAAAATCCAATTTGAACTTTGGAAGGAAAAGCTGAATTCATTTTTATTTATTAAACCTGAAAGGTTCAATGAGCTAATTGATGTTTTCACAAATTTAATGAATTCTAGTGACATTAACGCGATGAGAAAAAATTATAAATTACGAAATAAGGTTCCAAAAAAAATAAGATATTTAATTACCTATGCATTACAAAGAAATAATGGACTTATTAACTTGCAAGATGCGGTCAAAAATCTAAATGCACAGGAACTTCTTTTTGAATTGTCGGAATTAAATTTAGCAATACAGTATTTGACAAAAAACTCCGTTAATTTAAGTAGCCTCAATTGATCTAGTGCTTATGCTTGGAACCCAATGTCATAAGGGTATTTAGAAGTCAACCAAAATAAGTGCAGTAATCTATGCTAAGTAACTTCTATTCTGTACTATCATTGATTTATGCACCCAATCCCACGATCATTGGTAAACAGTTGCCAAGCATGCGGTAATCATAATTTAAGTTTAGTTCATGATTTTGGAGAAGTTGCACTAGCTGGATACTTCCCTAAAGTGGGTGAGATGAAGTTGCCATTCTTAGAAATGCAATTGCTTTTTTGTAATAATTGCTGTTTATATCAGGTAAACCCAAACATTGATGACAATTACCTTTTTGCTGACTATAGATATGTCTCTTCAATTGCGATGAGCGAACACTTCCTTGATTTAGCAAAATGGTGGTTAGAAATTGAAAAACCTAATGCAAATTCAAAAATCCTAGAAATTGGATGTAACGATGGTCCACTACTTCATGCACTTAGTAACTTGGGTTTTAATCCAACAGGAATTGACCCTGCAAAAAACATCATTAAAAATTCTAAGTTTAAAAAGATTAATGTAATAGAAGATTTCTTTAATTCCTCATCTATTGAAAGATATACAGAATTGAAAGATTTAGATTATATTTTTTCATCAAACTCCTTCGCGCATATTTCAAATATTAATGAAATAGCTAAATCTGTGTCAATTGCATTAAACAAAAATGGTAAATTCGTATTGGAAGTGCAAAGTTTTACTGAGCTTGTTAAAAATAATGCCTTTGATTTCGTATACCATGAACACAAATATTATTACACGATTTTGAGTTTAGAAAATTTGTTTAACAAGTATGGTCTTTTTTTGATACACGGAACAACGATATCCTCTCATGGTGGGTCATATAGATTAATTTTTTCAAAAACTAAATCCAAGATTAATTCAGAGCTTGCCGATCTTATTATGATGGAAAATACCGTTGATTTATCTATTCCTGGAATTTGTACCGCTATTAAAAGATTTGAAAGTGAACTTTATAAAACTAAGTTGTTTTTAGAAGAGCTATCTCTGAAAGGTAAAAAAATAACTGCTTTTGGAGCTTCAGGTAGGGCAAATATGATTTTATCTGCCCTTGGTTCACATAGAGATCATATTAATTTTATTTTAGATGAATCTCCGGAACGAATCGATAGAGAAATGGCTCAGTTTAATATTCGTATTAAATCGTTTTCAAATTTCAACCCTGATTCAACCGAGTACTTGCTAATCTTGGCCTGGAACCATTCTAAAGCCATCATTAATAAATGGAAAAATCCAAATACCAAGTTTATTATTCCTCTCCCCAAGTTTGAATTAGTCTAAAACTTTATGATGGAAATTTTAACTTTCGATAATTTATTTACAGTAGGAGAATAAATTGAGAAAAGTTCCAGCAAATTGTTCAAGATACTTCGAGAAGAAACAAGATGCAGAAAATCAGCCAACAGCCATAATTGATCTTGATATCGATCCCTCAGAAATGTTTGTCGCAAATACCATGTTTGATGAGAGCCTTATAATTCAAGACATGCAATATTGCACGACAAATAGATTCCAATTAAACAATTCAGTGAAGAATTTTGAAAAAGTATCATCGAAACTGTTTGTTAATCAAGTTGTTGATATTGGATGTGGGCAGGGTGAGTTTGTGGAATACTTAAGAAGCAAAAATTTATTTGCAATAGGTTTTGATCCGGTTTTAAGAAACGAAAATTCATATCTATCAAAAAGGTACTTTAAACCTTCGGAAGAAAATTTATATTCAAATAATGTTTATACAATGAGATGTGTTTTACCACACATTAAAAACCCTTTTGTATTTTTAGAAGAAATATTCTTTTCAGACAGTCAAGCTATGATTTATATAGAGTATCAAAACTTAGAATGGATTATTGAAAAAAAAATATGGCAACAGATATCTCATGATCATGTAAACTATTTTTCGATCGATAGTTTTGATTGTAACTTTAATGTAATATCAAAAGGGGTATTTGGAAATGGAGAATGGAGTTTTGTCTTAATTAGTGGGAAAAATACAAGTAATAAAATTGGATTCCCCTCCAATTTGGAGAAATTAATTGAACTTCAAGATAGTATCCCTACACTCCTAGAAAGACAGATCCAAAGAATACAAGCACCGATAAGGATTTATGGCGCGGCAGGCAAGGGTATGTTGTTTGCATATGAACTGAAGAAACTTGGAGTATTAGATGTAATTGCGTATGACGAGGAATCTTTGTTTTGGAATAAATTCCTAGAAGCATCAGGCATCCAAGTTAGAAATCCCATTGAAATTGCAAGACTCGATGAATTAACAAACTTAATAGTTATGAATCCAAATCACTACGATAACGCAGTAAATAAATATGGGGCTTTTGCTAGCGTCCACAAATAAGAATAATACTCTTGCAATGTTAAAAATGCTCTCGCTGTTTTGTGAAAGCAATCAGTGTTAATTATTGACAAACAAATGAATTGAATTCGGCCACAACGCTGCTGTGGAAGTTACTGAGTAATCTGACTGAATTTACTTTGTACGCACGCAGGGATTCGAATCCTAAACCTTCTGATCTGTAGCTGGCCAGTAAATCAAAAGTTAAGCTCCCAATACATACATTTAATAATTGTGCTTCCCGATGTGCTTATGCTCAATCAGCATGTTATACATCTAACGATTATCCTTCAGTAGTAAGTATTTCTTACAAAGCTAAATGTAAAGAGGTTAGGAAATCAAGAATATGATTAGTTATTAGCCGGTATCTAAAATTGTTCATTACTTTGATTTTTAAGAGCCTCAATCTCAGTCTTGAGAATACCCAATGCGTTGTTAGTGAAACAGGCAGGGTATTTAATTGCGTATTGCAAGCCATTGAGCCTTATCTGATTAATTATTTGATAGGAATTTTTTACTAAATAGAGGGATATTTTTCGTGCATTCTTTTAATAAATTGGTTTTATTTGATCGGGTTGAAGTTTGTGAACATCCAGAAATCAAAATTTAGGCCAGAATTAAAACGAGGTTCATTATCTCTTAATCATAAAACTATTATATGAATTTTAATTGTTAAGTAAAGTTGATTTTGATAGCGAGTTAGCCGATACGTGAACAATGGTGCGCCCGCAGGGATTCGAACCCCGAACCTTCTGATCCGTAGCTGGCCAGTAAATCTGAGCTTTTAGTTCCCTAAAACTCACCTTTACTTGCCTATCTTTCCGACTGTGCTTACGCCCAATCAGAAAGTCAAATGCTCTATTCAGTTGTCCTTCACTACTTAGTATTGCAGATTAAACAAGAAATAAATAGAGATGAAATATTTACTAGTTTTGGTTTTTTAACTTACCCTCAACAGTTACCACCGCTAACCTAGATAAATCACCTTTTTTACTTTCTGCCTGCCCCATACCCTCAACAACAATTGGATAATTCAGACCATCCTTTATTAAAAGTTTCTTTACAGCTTTTGCCCGAGCAATATCTATATCAGATAAGCCAATCTTGGTAGGTTGGGCGTAACCTTGAATTACAATCCTTTCCACCTCAAAACTCTCTTCAACACCTGCAATAAAACCTCGTAACGCTTTGATATTACTGCTATTTATCCAAGATGCACTAAGTCCAAAGCCCACCTTATGGCTAACGGTCACTAACTCTCTAACCTGACTTTGTGCTTCAGGTTCTGTAGCTGGTGGTATCGGAATTGTTAGTGGCTCTGAATTAGTCTTTTTCTCTGGCTTAGCCTGACTACTTTGTTTAGTTTTACTAGTTGAGGATTTTTTCTTTGGATCTGAAGTTGATTTTAAACCATCTTCTATCTCTTTGATAAGTTCATTTATTAGTGGCAATACTGAAGATATATCTCCCATCTGCCTTTGTTCATTAGCTCTTCTAGCAGCCTCTGCTTCTGCGGCAAGTCGTGCCGCTTCGGCTGCAGCGGCGGCAAGTCTTGCGGCTTCTGCAGCTGCTGCCTCACTTGCATCTAGCGATGAATCAGTTGTTGTGGCAGATAGCGAAGAAGATGCTGTTGATAAGCCAACGCTATTTCTTGCTTTGATTGTTACCGAATAAGTAGTTCTCCCGCTTAAGCCAGTAATTGTTAAAGGTGATGTGGTTGTTCCAGTAGATGTATATGCACCGCCGTTTAGAGAGTACTCATAATCGGTTATTGCAGCGCCATTATTTGCACCTGCTGTAAACGTGATCGTGACCCTGCGGTCTCCGGCTGATACGGAGTTCAAAGTTGGTGCAGCAGGGGCAGAATTTGCCTCTGTGTTATCAGTAGAAGATAGTCTTAGAACAAACACGTCAGCACCACCGGCTGAGGTTAGGTTGGTTGTTCCTGCTCCAGGATCGAAATCTGCTGTGCCTTGGAAACCTCCCGTAGTATAAATATTTCCACTGCTATCAAATGTGATGGATTTAAGGTAGTCGCTTGAACTTCCACCAAAACTCTTAGCCCAGACAAAATTGCCCGAAGAATCTAGCTTTGAAACAAAACCGTCATTACTGCCAGTTGAGGTGAGGTTGGTTGTTCCTGCTCCAGGATCGAAATCTACTGTGCCAGGGAAATATCCTGTGGTGTAAACGTTTCCACTGCTATCAACTGCGATCTCGTAGCCAATTTCATTTTCACTTCCGCCAAAACTCTTAACCCAAAGGAGAGCACCTGAAGAATCTAGCTTTGATACAAAAAGATCATTAATACCAGCTGAGGTGAGGTTGGTTGTTCCTGCTCCAGGATCAAAATCTGCTGTGCCTCGGAAAATTCCTAAGGTGTAAACATTTCCACTGCTATCAAATGTGATGGAGTAGCCAATGTCGAGTGAACTTCCACCAAAACTCTTAGCCCAGACAAAATTGCCTGAAGAATCTAGCTTTGATACAAACACGTCTTGACTACCAGCTGAGGTGAGGTTGGCTGTTCCTGCTCCAGGATCAAAATCTGCAGTGCCGGAGAAATATCCTGTGGTGTAAACATTTCCACTGCTATCAACTGCAATCCGGTAGCTAACTTCGCTAGATGTTCCACCAAAACTCTTAGCCCAGACAAAATTGCCTGAAGAATCTAGCTTTGAAACAAAAACGTCATAATTAGATGAGATAGCAGTTACAACTGCGGTGAGGTTGGTTGTTCCTGCTCCAGGATCAAAATCTATTGTTTCTTGGAAATATCCTGTGGTGTAAACATTTCCGCTGCTATCAACTGTGATTGACTGGCCGGATTCGTTGTAAATTCCGTCAAAACTCTTAGCCCAGACAAAATTGCCTGAAGAATCTAGCTTTGAAACAAAAACAGCACCAATACCTCTATATTCAGGTTGAGAGGCTAGGTTGAATGTTCCTGCTCCAGGATCGAAATCTACTGTGTCTTGGAAAGATCCTGTGGTGTAAACATTTCCACTGCTATCAACTGCGATGGAGTTGCCAGAGTCGTTCCAAATTCCGCCAAAACTCTTAGCCCAGACAAAATTGCCTGAAGAATCTAGCTTTGAAACAAAAACGTCACCATAAGCAACTGCGGTGAGGTTGCTTATTCCTGCACCAGGATCAAAATCTGCTGTGCCTTGGAAAGATCCTGTAGTATAAATATTTCCACTGCTATCAACTGCGATGGAGTTGCCAGAGTCGCCTGAACTTCCTCCAAAAACACTTACAGTAGTTTGTGCACTACTCCAAGCGTTAGCCGAAGGAGTCGAAACGGTAGTTAGCGAAAATGATAAGGAGAGAATAAAGGCAGAAATCGTTGCTGAGATTTTTTTGTAGTTATTCAAGTTCCTGCTCTGCAATTCTTTCCCCTAACGTCTCCGTAGCATTCGGAGATTTTAAAATAGGATTTCTAAATTCGCCAGTAGAATTGGGTAAAAGTTGTTTGATTCTGGCCCCGAAGGAACTGCAAGGCCAGGGCAACGGGGTTAAGCAGGGGTGAGGAAGCCGATAAACCCAACCCTAGGTGCTTAACAATTGTTCGCCTAATAGTTGTACTACCCCACTAGAAATTTCTACTAAAGAGGACTGATTACTAGATCAGTAAGTTACTTCTGATTAGGAATAAGACGGTTACTAATTTGGTGCTTAAACGTGAAGTGCGCCCGCAGGGATTCGAACCCCGAACCTTCTGATCCGTAGTCAGATGCTCTATCCGTTGAGCTACGGGCGCAATCTTCTGCGTTGGGAAGTCTAGCGATTTATTAGGATCTACCCAAACTTATTAGCCTCTTCCAATCCACTTCTTTTATACGAGGTTTTCCTGCAATCTCACCAGAGATTACTTCAGAAGCATTTATTTTTTCCCAGCTAACTTGATCAATTACTTCATGGCCAGATTTAAGTAAGGAACTAACACCTTCACTGACTTTTGGCTCAGTTAAGTTACTAATAATTAGCTCAACAACATCATTTGAATCACTTTTATTTGTGCCGATAACTCCAACAGGCCCGCGCTTTGCCCAGCCAGTTACATAAACATTGTGCTCAACATGGCCTGCGATATTAGTGATTCGACCATTTTCAATATTAACACCAGCGTACTCAACCGCGTCATAACCAATTGCAGTAACTACTAAGCCTGTTTTGATTGTGAAGGTTTTATCAGTAGCAATAACTTTGCCATCTTTGACCTCATTGATTGCAAATACAATCTCTCCAACCTTATCACCCCCTTTGATTTCAATTGGGGCTGATAAGAACTTAATTTCAAGCTTGCGTTCAACACCTTTTTTATCATGTTCTGCAATTAATCTCATTGCTTCTAAATTATTTCTTAAATCTTTCTCAACCTCACCTAGTTGCTCAATTCGAGAGGCTGCCTGATTTATTTGATCGGTATCAATATAAACATCAGTATTTTCAAGCTTTGGTAGATCACGAAGTTCAGGGGCGGTAAAGGCAGCATGTTCTGGGCCGCGCCGGCCACAAATAATTACTTTTCTTATCTTACTTTGGTTGAATATTACCAGCGCGTGCTCTGCAGTATCAGTGGGATCAAGCTCTGATGGATCTATTGCAAGAAGCCTTGCCACATCCATTGCAACATTACCAGCCCCAATAACAACTGCGGTGTCAGTATTTAAATCTACTTCAACACTTGCGAAATCTGGGTGAGCGTTATACCAAGGGACAAACTCTGCCGCAGATATGCAATTAGGTAGTTCTTCACCAGGAATGCCTAATTTTCTTCCTTTAGAGGAGCCAGTTGCTAATACAACTGCGTCATATCTTTCTCGCAAATCCTTAAGTGAAACATCTTTACCAACTTCAACATTGGCAAATAATCTAAAGCCCTCCGTTTTTGCTATCTTTTCAAATACTTTTGAAACTGTTTTTATCTTTGGATGATCAGGTGCCACCCCACTTCTTACCAACCCCCACGGGGTTGGCAGGCGTTCGATCATATCGATGGTGAAGGTGAGCTCATCAGTTTGTGCATTTTGAAATGCTTGAGCGGTGAAGTAACCAGCAGGACCAGCACCTACTATCGCAATTTTATATGCGCTCAAGATTCCTCCAATTACTACTTGTAGTAATTTTAATTCATCCTAACTTGGCGGAGACGAGAGGATTTGAACCTCCGAAACCCTTTAGGGGTTAACCTCATTAGCAGTGAGGCGCACTAGACCGGGCTATGCGACGTCTCCAACAAGAGCAAGGTTACCGCCCAATGATGAG
>Ga0214921_10011264_pt1 | contig 10894 bp, 6 predicted proteins | sample LL1505_MetaG_FD_177992 | JGI IMG/M metagenome (GOLD analysis project Ga0214921, IMG submission 177992) | Freshwater microbial communities from Lake Lanier, Atlanta, Georgia, United States - LL-1505 | ecosystem: Environmental > Aquatic > Freshwater > Lake | place: USA: Georgia | collected 2015-05-28
TTTTTCACATCTTGTTTATCAATACATTCATTACATATTCTATCTATGTCATTAGATATATTTAATGATGGTATATATTTATCAAGACATCTTACACAATTTTTATATTCATCATTTGGTTCTGATAATTTATTTATTTTTCTATTAACAAATAACACTAAATTACATTTTTGTAATATTTTGTCATATTCAACGATTTTTGTGTCAATCCATTTCAAAAATGAATATTTACTTTTGTATATAATTTTTCTCGATTTTACATCATAATAATTTGTTTCAATATTTTGATAGTCTTGTCGGTCTAGTTGAATTTCAAACACCAATATATTTGAATCACATATACATTTAAACTTCACAAGGTCACTATAAGCAACCCGACTATTATCATATGGGAGGTAATATGAGTGTTTATGATATTTAATTTCCATACAATCATCTATATTATCTGTCGTAATTATATTGAATATTTGTTCTGGTAACTGGTTTTGTTTATTAACATTTAGTTCAAACAAAAATACGGTTTTATTATTATTCACATACAATTTACAATCTGTAAATATCTTATGCTTTTTTGTATCAAAATTATATATCATATAATCAGAATACAGACCACCTGCATCAGAAAAATGATGTGAATAGCGAATAATCATAAAAGTATCCATTATCAAGACAGCATCTATACTTTTAACATCATTTATGTTTTTGGTTGATAATATGACTTTATTTTCATTAATGTCAAATATATCTATTTTTTCATATGATCTTGTTATAATTAAATTATGTGGCTCCTTAGAAATATTATATATACATTTATCAGTAAATATATCTATAACTTGTGTATTATATATACCACCAAAATTTGTTCTGTTTACATATATTGAACCTTTCATACAATCACAATTATTGACATTACAAACAGTATCCCAAGTATTTTCAATTTTAATATGTTCCATCTTATATACCATATATTTTAATATATTGTGAATAATAAATTAAAATATCAATTTTTTTAAAGAGCTATATGGTCCATTACATGGAACTATTAAATAAAATATTGCTCTAAAATCATATCGTGAATTATTATATTGTTATTATTTTTTTATAAAAGAAGTTATTTTGTTAGATTAAGTTTTCTTTTTGGGAGATTTTTTTGCACTCTTTTTCGGCTTTTTATGACTTTTTATCACTTTTGTTTTCCGAACAGTTACAGATGTAGTTCTACGAACAGTAATTGATGTTGGCATAATATATGTCTATTATTTTAATGTATTATTAACAACACATTAAAATATCAATTTTTTTGAGGATCGCCGTCTTCCATATTAAATTAAATAATGCTCTAAATTATATTGTGAATTATTATATTGATCTATTTTTAATAAATGAAATTATATAATGGTCCACAATATGGTTCAGAGCATTATGGACCTTTTAATGATATCTCTTGAATCATGTTCGTAAAGCAAACATTTCTTTTCTAGGTTTTGCACTCTTTTTCGACTTTTTTTTATGACTTTTAATTACTTTTGTTTTCCGAACAGTCGCAGATGTAGTTTTACGAACAGTAGTTGATTTTGGCATAATATATATCTACTATTTTAATGTATTATTAACAATACCTTAAAATATCAATTTTTTTGAAGATCGCCGACTTTCATATCATTGATCCATTATATTATTACTATTTTTAATTAATGAATTATATTAATCTCTACATGCAGCAGGTCCTGGACCATAATCATCATCTTCATTTATTATCCAATTTTTTTCTTCCTTTTTAAGTATTTCATTTAATTGTGTCATTTTTTTTATTTGAAATTTTAATGATTTCTCAATAAAAATCTCATCTGTATCTCCTTTTTTATTATGATATTTACTAGTAATTAAAAAATCAATTAATTTGGATAATTGCTCATAAGAACATTCAATCTGAAACATCTCATCATTTAGTATGTTATATAAATAATAATTATTGGTAATTTTAAAATCTTTTTTGTTATTATTTAGATCTAAAATTTTTTGCTTAATTTCAATATTTCTTTTTTTTAATTTATTTAATTCTTCAACATTGTTATGCTGTTGTAAATTACAGATACTTAAATTATATTTTTTATTTTCTTCTTTTAACATTTCAATTTTTGAATTATAACATTTTTTAAATTCATCTATTTTTTCATTGCTTAATCTAACCTGATTATCAGTTACTTCATCAATATTATTATTTTGAAGTTTTATTATTTTTTCATTATGTTTTATATTTTCTTTTTTAAGATTAGGAATCATACTTTTACATACAGCTTTTTTTGTGTATTTAACAATTAAGTCTAAATTATATTTGATTTTATTTTGAAGTTTTTCAATATCTTTTTGTGTCTTATTTGGGATATTTACTAATTTTTGATTGGAATCATTAATAAATTTTTCAATGTCTCGAGTATATTCATTTATTTTAATATCATTTCGCTCAATATTTTTTTGAAACATTTCTATTTTATATTTTTTATTATTTTCAACATTTTTAATTTCATTTTCATTTTTTTCTAATTCTTTTTTATAATTAAAAATATCATTATCAATCTCACTCTTTTTCTGAGATTCATATAGATACATATATGTTGCTAATTGTAAATAATGTTTACTATCAAATTCTTTGATGCATTTAAATTCATATATATTGTTACCATCAATACAGTCTATAAACCCGTTTATACTTTCTCCATGTAATACTATGTTATTTTTATTACTGTCATTATCGGTTGATACTTTTTTCTCAAATGATGAATTTGCTGTTAATTTTAGACTATTCAAACGATCAATACATTTTTTAAAATTTTCTTTTGATAACCAATCATATTTTTTAATTTGTGCTACTTTAAATTTATAACCACTTTTATAAGAACACCATCTGTTTGCAATATATAATAATTCATCTTCTGACAGATTTTTTATATCTATTTTATTCAGTTCATATTGTTTAATATTTGAGGGTTCTATTGCTAAGTTATTTACAACACTATCATCTTCATCTATAAAATCATCACCATCACTGACTTCAATGCAATTATAATTTAAATCGCATAATTCATCATAAATAGATATTTTATTTTTTAATATATATTCAAAATAAGATGGTATTGCTGTTCCTGTTATTTCAGATACTGATTCAAATGTATCTATCTGTTCTGTTTTAACTGGAATATTAATTACATCTTGTTTATTTCTCTTTTTAATAATATTTAAATATGTAATTGCTTCTTCAATAACATTCACTGATATATGGTTTACTAAATCTGTGACGGATATAATATTTTTTTTTGAATTAAATTTCGTAATGGATAGATTACTACGCTCAAAATTTGTATATTTTATAAGTTCATCTTTATTTATAAATGGAAGATAATTATTTCGATAATGATGAAATACTGTTAAATGCTCTAAAGCTCGTGTTGTTGCAACATATAATGTATTGGGACATACATATCTATCATGTTCTTTTGCATGAAAATTAAAATATCCTTCATCAAATCCAAAAACTAAAACTACTTTGCGTTCTAGTCCTTTCGCTTGATGAAACGAAGAAAATACAATTTTATCTCGCATAATTTCTTCATCTATTTTTTCCTCATCTGAAATAGGCACATACACCATAATATTTTTTAGAGTATCTTTAATTTTATTTTCCAATATTCTTACTGGTGTTTCATCATTTTTAATTGATGGTGCTAATACAAAAATATCAGATGCTGTATAACCCATATTTAGATATCTTTTTATTTCGGCAAACGGTCTTGAAATACTACTTGTACCGAGTCTGTCTCCGAATACATCACATATAATATAATTTGGTTTTATATTTGTTAATTTGTTTGATATAATACGATTATTATTCAACATACATTTATTTATAAAATCTGACATCTCTTTTGTTATACGGAAACTTTCAGACAAAGGACATTTATTCCAAGATATATTATTTAAATTAAATATTTGATCCGCATATTTAATATATCTTGGATCTGCACCATTAAAACTATAAATACTTTGATACATATCTCCCAAAATACAAATTTTAGCTGATTGCATATTATCATTATATATTTTGTTAACTAATTTAAAATATGTTTCACTAATATCTTGAGCTTCATCTAATATAATTAAATCATAATTATAACTATATTTCGGTCTAGTATTGTTCTCAAGAACCTTCAATATTCCTTTATCTTCTTTACATTTTTCACTATAATTTTTGACACAAAATGAATGGTATGTATGAACATTGTCTTTCAAATTCAGAATATTTAATTCTCTCACTTTTTCACGTGTCTCAACCTTTAATTTCGCATTGTATGTAATTAATAAAATTTTCAAGTTACTATATTTGCGAGCAATATGTAAAATACATGTTGTTTTGCCACTACCCGCAACAGCATCCACTATTACATTTGATGATCCAATACATTCAATAATATATTGTTGTTCTAATGATGGGCTTGATAACCGAACTGTTTCCATATTATATAATACATAATTATATAATATAGTGTTTATACTCTTTCAAAAATAATATTATGGATTATATGAAAACAAATTTATTTCGAATAAATTTAAATAAGGCTTTTTCAAAAACCCCACTTATAACTTTTATTTAATAAATTATCTAGGTTATTTTTTGTATGTAACATCATATTTTTTAAGTCATTATTATCGCTTTTCATCGTTTTAGTACCAATTCTGTCTTTTATTCCATTTAAATCATTATTTAATTCATTCATATATCTATCGTAGTTTTTAATCTCACTCTCTATTAATCGTATGCGTTGATAAATGTTATCTTCCTCCCAAAACAATTTATCCAATACACCGTTTTTTTCTAATTTATTTACAAAATCACATGTTTCTTTTTTCAGTTTGTTATATATTTCATTTAAGTCATTGATCATTTTATTCATTATTATATCTTGTGTTATATTTAAAATATTGTAATCTAATTCAAGACCCATTTCATTAACCAATATTGTTTTTAACTCGTCGATTAATATGTTAAAAAATTCTCTTTTTTCAGTAACACGATAATTTTTAAGATGTTTATGTATTTTAGATTCTAAATTTGAACCGTTTTCTGTATGTATTATAAATTCAACTTTAAACGGTGTTGGAATAGATGTTTTAGATAATTCTTGTGCTCTTATAGTAGGATATTGTCTTGAATAACCTATCTTTAGATTGTTTCCTAAAGATGGATTTGAAAAACAGTATACATATTGTGTTGTGTTTAATTCCATTAATATAAAAATATATAATTATATTTTTATATAATATCATAAATAAAAATATATAATTATATTTTTATATAATATCATAAATAAAAAATTTGTAAAAGGAACACTGTCTTCCATATCATGGCTCAATTATGTAGATCTATTTAACAAATTGAGACTATGTAATGGTTATTTTTTTTAAATAGTAATGTAATAGATTTATTCCATATTAATCACTGGTGTTTTTGATTTATTCTGTCTCTTTTTTGCTTTTGGACCATCTAATTGCACTTTAACAATAGAACTATCAATATTAATATTATTCTGATTAATAACAGGTGATTCTATATCATCGATAACAGAACAAGCCCATAATAAAAAATTAGAGAATAATAGGTTACTCTTATAAAATATTTCATCGGGATAAGATATTTCTATTTTATTTTTATATTTATCAGAAATATATTTAATATAGATCTCTTTTTTATTATCTAAAAATTCTGCAAATGCATCGGTATCTTTATATATATTTTGTTGTGAATCACATATTTTTATAATTATATTTTTTACACCTAATGTTTCAAAGTGTTTTATTATCTTTTCAGATGTTTGATTTTTGTAATGAGGATGCTCTATTACAACAAAACGAGGTATATTTTTTTTAATTTTTTTGTCACATTCTTTACGATTATCATAGTAATATGTACTTCTTAATGATGTTTCATTTGTTATTTTATAATATGCATCACATAACCATGTCGTAAATAATGAATCTTTACTATAGTAGTCATAAAATATTGTTGTTTCATTTGATGGATTTACAAATATTTTATTAAGAAATTTTTTATATTCTAAAATTTTACTTTTACTTTTATCTTTTATTAACATATTTAATATTTTATCTACGATTTTTATATCTGTATTTTCATAAACAAGTTTATTATGACTTGTATAATCACGTCGATGAGTATTTGTAATTATACCACGATCAATATATTCATCAAAATCATAAAATTTATTTTCGATACAGTTCAAAATTTGTAATCCAATTTTATTGGAATCGTCTCCACTTGATAACAACACATGTTCGTGATATTTTAATTCATAATATACAGGGTTGTTTGTATAACATTTCTTGACTATATCTTTCATGATTTTTTCGAATTCATATTCGATTTCTACGTGTTTATATTTACAAGTTAATATTTTATAATATTTTTGTTTGTCTTCTTCTGATAATTGACGATATTGCCAATAATTTATTGTTTCTTGTGTATTAAGTTTTGTATATATTAAATATTTCTCATACATCATATGTATATCCATAAGATTGTTTTCCAAAATCGGTTCTATAATTTGTACATGAAAATATCTTATATTATTTTCTATAAAATCTTCTAATGTTTCTTCTTTATTTTTACCAATTTCACGCCACTCTTGATTGCGAAATTTTATATAACCTTCTTCTTGTGCTTTATTAGTTATTATGATTTTGTATATGCTTGTGTGTTTCATATATTCTTCATATGTTTTGACTATTATTTTAATGGTTTCGTCTTTAGAAATATCTTTGCTTTCTGTCTCACTATATTCTCCATACATTGGTTCATGAACTGTCTCAAAATAATTATTTATCTTATCAATCATTTCATCAACATCGCCTCCAAAATATTCAAGACCCGTATCTCTTCTCGGAATAAATGTATTTTTAAATATGTGTTTCAATTCTTTCTCAGCTATATTATCATAGTAACATTTTTTAACTAGTAATACTTCTGGTTCACAAGGCACATATTGTTGTAATCTTTTTTTAAAATTTTTAGTACGACCTAATTTATATAAAGGAACAGGATGATTTGGATATACTCTCAATAAATATATATTGCCTCTTGACATATTGTTTGGTAATTCCATTAATATAAAAATATATAATGATATATTTTTATATCATTATATATTTTTGTGAAAGGTTCGATATAATAATATATGTTTCATATTCGTGGCTAAATTATATGGATCTATTTAATAAAGGATACAAGCAGAATATTTTTTGTAGTTATAGATGTATAATAAATGAATGCCAAAAAATGGACCAAACATTATCTTAGTTTTTATTTTTGATAATTATATGTTTCAATATTTTAGCGGCGCTTTTTTGCAGAATATAATTATATCATATAATATTTAGCGGCATTTTCACGCTCAAATATTATTCATCAATATGGAGGATATCAAGTGTTTCTTGTGCTGTAATATGCATTAAGTAACTCTCTTTATTAAATTGATACCAAAAATAATCAACTTTACTAACTTTTTTACGCCGTGTTTCAAACAATTCACTACCAAACATATTGTCCAATAATGTATTTAATAGTTGATACATCGTATAAAATGTAATAGTATTATATTTCTTGCCTCTAATATCAAACATACTTTTAATAGTATTTAGATTTGTATTCAACCATGGAGAGATCACAAATGGTTCTGTAAAACGACTTATAACATCTATATTAAATTTATCTAAAGTTTCCATCTTGAGGTCCTTCATAAAGTCACTTACAAGTTTAATCTTTGTTGCTTTACTTTTGACTGATTCAGTAAGAAGGTTGACGGCGATTAAATCGATAATATTCTTATTATATTTATCATCTATAAACATCATTAAATTATAATGTTTGTCTAATTTTTTAGGATCAGCTAAAAGTTCTTTTTCAAATGCATTCCTACCATCATTATCTACCGTTAAAAAACTATTAATATTTTGTTTTATGGACTGTTTAGGATTTAAAAAATCATTATTAATAATTTCATTATCATGAATTATATTGTAACCATTATTTGACATCATATCCATTAAATAACCCTTCATATTAGTTTTTAATAGTGAATCCATATAAGTGTGAGCGAAATACATCGTTTGATATGGTGTTTCATCTAAATCATCTTGCTTTTGCTTACCGGAAATTAGAGAACCAATAACTCTTTCATATGCGTGAAATTCATCAATTACATCTTGTTTAGATTTATATTTAAGATAATATAATCGTTCATGGCAAAAAACATGGACTTTATTCATATGTCGAACTCTTGTCATCATTTGATAAACTTGCATTGAATTAAGATGAAATTTAGTGATAATACAAAATACATCGACTATATAATCTTTATAATTGAAGTCTAGACCATAAATGATAGATGGTGTATAAAACACAAAGCGTTTTAACCATATAAGAGTATCAATAATAAATCTCTCGGGGTTCTTCTTAGTTTCATCAGAACTATATACTAGCCATTCAGAACGATCGCCGAACTTACTTAAATATTCCAAAACAGTTTCCATCATAGTGAGACTGTCAAAACAAGCGACAAAATATTGTTTATTCCGGATACGTTCAGCCATAATTTTAATAGTTTTCAAAGACGAATCATAAAAAATAGCCTCAACATTCGACTTATTTTTACATACATTTTGATAAACAATATAATCAGTATTGCGGATTTGTTTAATGAATTCAATATTGTCATCACTAAGGTCTGCGTCTAAGCATATGATGGTATCTGCGTCTTTAATAATTTTAATTAAATATCTATAACAAGATGCCCTTCTATCTTTAAAAGTTGGGCTTCTCAAATGGCTCAATAAACTATTAGTTTCATCAAGAATGACGGTAGCGTCTTTGAATAATTTATAATTACATTTAATAATAGATTCAAGTTGAACAACAAGTTTATTACACGTTTTATATTCTTGTGGTGTAATATCTTTATAAAACGATAATCCAACATTGACCTCTAAATGGTCTTTATTTAATTTAGTTAATTTCAAATGCTCCCCACCAAGATTGACACGGCTAATAATACTAATAATATTTTCGTTTTTGAGATGTGTAAGCATCTTTTTAAGGAGTGTTGTTTTGCCCGTTCCTGTTGGACTTTTAATGAATATATTTTTAAATTTTAGAAGTTTAGGAACAATATTATCATTAATATATGTTTCATTAGCGAATATTTTGTTAGTATGATTGTCAATATTAAAAATAATTTTACGGTAGTCATAAAATGGATGTATAAAATATTTCATTTCTGCTTTATTAAATAGATAATTAATATCAATAATATGATGTTTAAGACTATGAAAAGCTCTATAATTGCCATCTCTATCATAATTTATTTTTTTATTAGGATATTTTTGTATATATTTTAAACTAGCAGAACTACATATTGTATCAAAAATATTATATAATTCAATACGATGTGCTTCATTTTTAATACCTAACCATAGATCTTTAATTGATGTCATAATAATTAACCAAGAATTATAATCATAGAGGACACTTTCATCTAATGATTCCAGTGCTTTTTTAACCATTGTTAAATTATAGTTAACATAATGGTATAATCTTGGTGCGTCGTTATGTGGTCTATAATTTAATAATGGTTTTGATCCAATCACTAATTCATTAGATGGAACAACTTCAGTAATCATATGTGAATAGTCTATAATATATCCTTCGCCATCCGAACATATACAACTATCATAAAATAGTTTAAAATTATCAGATGGTTTAACATAGTTAAAAGATGTATAAAACTGTAATGGATTGTATTTACCATATTTACTATTTAATGGCATACGAAACGGTCTTGCTCTTTTATAAACACGCATATCAACATATGATGAAACATTTTCCATAAATAATTCCATTTCCAACATAGAAGTAAAAATAACTTCAGGATAGATTATATGCAGTGATAATTTTTTAAGAGTGTCTGATATCATAACAATGATGGGTGAATTAACTATTTCTAATTCATCGTTTAATTTAGTATTGACAGCATCAACTACTTTGCCAATAATAATATCTGCTTCTTCGTCTCTTTCTAATTCAGAGTTATATTTACAGTCATAATCTATATCAATATGTAATTTAATATTGGTATTAAATGTATGATCTTCATACCATAGATTGGTCTGATTGAGATAACTATAAATCTTTTGATAAGTTGTAACTAAAAATGATTTATGACCTGATTGACTAATATCATGTGAAAAAAGCTGTCCTGTATCGGGAGGCTCTGTCGGTTTCTTCTCAAGGACTTTTAATTGCTTCAGAAATTGTTTTTGACGATAATTCATATTATGGTATTAATATATAATACTATAATATTTATTTATAATGGAATAAACGGATAATTAAATCAATTTTTTATAATTTAATTGATACATTATACACAGTTTCTTGACCGACAACATTATTATTTTCATCTTTGTATGTTCTTTTACAAGGTAAAACTTCATAATTTGCATGTTTTAAAACATTTTTAACAATAGACAGAGCCAGTCGTTTAGTTGCATCTTTTCTTTTAAAACAGGTCCATTCCCCGCATAAAAAGCATTCTTTGATATCATTTTCGAGAGCCATAATTTGGGTTTGCATTTCAACACTATTGTCTAGTTCTCGGAGATAGAATTTATTATTGGCGTCATTAATTTTTAGAATATCAAAAAGTTTTTGGACGATTTCTAACCTTTTTTGAAGATGTTGTTGTGTAATAACTTTAGGCATAACTCTTATAATATACGAATATATTATTTTTCTTTATATTAAATTCACATCACAAAAAATCATATAATG
>Ga0214921_10011265_pt1 | contig 10892 bp, 6 predicted proteins | sample LL1505_MetaG_FD_177992 | JGI IMG/M metagenome (GOLD analysis project Ga0214921, IMG submission 177992) | Freshwater microbial communities from Lake Lanier, Atlanta, Georgia, United States - LL-1505 | ecosystem: Environmental > Aquatic > Freshwater > Lake | place: USA: Georgia | collected 2015-05-28
CCAGAAAGCTTGTCGAATACTAATAGGGTTGTCAACGATTTTAATAACAGTAGCATCATAATCGTTTCCTGCTCTATCGTAAAACAATGCATTTCTTCCCACTATTAAATTATCAATATCTCCATTCGTTAATGCCGCAACAATGGTCATTTTTTCATTAGTAGATTTAGAAACGCAATCACAATAAATTAAAAACATACCACTGAGAGCCACCATGGTATTGTGCTTTGGCATATCACTTACTTTTATACATAAATCACAACTGCGTTGGTCTATGTACAAAGTACCAGCTTGAAAGACTGCAGGAAAATCTGGTGAGTATAGGTCATAGAAAGTAACAAAGTTTTTGATAAGAGTGAATAAATCACGGTAGTATCTCACCAATTTATCAACTAAAATAATATTGTTTGCTTCATTTTCCAGGGCTGTGTCTTTTTCAATGATAGCAAGCAATTGTTGTATGCTATCGTTTGATAATATGCTTTGAATTCTTAATATACCTAGTGATTCAACAGAGGAACCTTCTTTCTCGGCCATCCACTGTTCATATGCATTAAATTTATTTATAATAATTTGCCAATCTTTTTCATCCAATTCAGTTTTTCCATCAAATAATACCATGCAAACGCTGTGGCGAAATTCATTCATTTGCGCTTCCCATGCAGGATTAATTCCATTACTTAGTGGTAGTTTTTTTGCAGCTTCAATTTTTGCTAATGGATAGGTGGATATTTCATCAAGACATTTACTTAGGTCTTTATTTGTTATGCTTTCAATTCGCGAAACCAATGCATTCAATATGGCAGTAGAATCGGCATCGAAAGCAGCTAATCTGCAACGAATATAGTAGTCATCAATTTTAGGTTTTATTGCCAAGTAAGATAAATAGGCCCCAGGAGTTTCATTACCAAAGGGTAAAATATGCCTATCATCATTGGTCTTTTGTTGCCATGCCGCGTATGCTTGGCAGGCATCAGAAAAAGCGAGTAATTGTTCTGAATTTATTCCTACTTTACCATTCCTATCATTTGTTGAACCAACTAGCGTAATGATTTCATGTAGCAATGTTTTTAATTCAAGGTTATCACATGAATCTTCAGAAATGATTCCATCTCCATTAAAGGCAGTATTGGCAAATATTTTAACAGTGTCTGATGTATCTTCTACACTCAAGCCATTGGCATCAGGTTTACCAAGATTTCTTAATATAGTTTGAGCTGAAGAGAGCAAAATCTTTCCTTCATCTGTTTGTGTGTTAATAGCACTCAAAGGAAAAAATGATGCTTGTTTGAGCAGATCATCTGTATTATTAATAACAGATGAAATCCACTTAATAGCTGCTAATATTTCTGCTACTTTAATTTGTCCATCCTTGTCTTCATCGATAAGTTCAAGCGTTTTGTGGTCAATTTCTAATCCATATACAGGGCAACTTAGTGCGGTCCATAACTTTTGATCTAGGTATTCTAATGCTTCAAGATCTTTTCCTGATTCTAGATTCACACGTTTAACCCCTCCAACGGAGGAAAAATTCCATATATGATTTTGATTTGACATAAATAAGGTATTTTGATGTAAAGGTATAATTGACAATTGCGAATGTATTAAAGCCAGGTGATTATTTTATGCTACTGTTTATGTTTTATGTGTTATGCATTAAATAAACTGACAACTAACAATCAACAACTTGAACTATTCTTCAATAAAATTATTCGATTTACCTTTTTCTTCAGGCTTGTAATTATCACAATTCAACTCAATAGTCAGAGGTGCTTTGGGTGTTTCCCATTCAGGAACTATTTTAATTAAATTATCTTTGGTTACTTTTTGCATATAGGTACTCCAAATTGGCATGGCTTGGGCAGCACCACTGCCCAAATCAAGACTTCTGAAGTGAATCGCTCTGTCTTCAAAACCTGTCCACAATCCGCTTACAAGTGTAGGGGTAATTCCCATAAACCAAGCATCACTGTAATTTTGTGTAGTTCCTGTTTTGCCGCCACAAGCCCCTGGTATTTGGTATTGATATTTAACCTTAGCTGCCGTACCATGTGTAGTTACTTTTTCGAGCATTTTACACATTACATAACTGGTTTGCTCACTTAATACTTCTTTTGTTTTGGGTAATTCTTCTCTAATTACATTGCCATTTTTATCTACGATTTTTAATAGGTATTGAGGTTTGTGCCAAACACCTTTATTTGCAAATGTACTATAGGCAGACACCAACTCGTAAACCGAAATATCTGCTGTGCCAAGTGCTGAAGAAGGGTAGGGAGCTATATCACTTTGTATACCCATTTTATTCGCCAAACTTATTACTGTTTTAATGGCATCAGGACCTAATTGTTTCAATAGATTCAAACAAACCAAATTAAATGAAAATTGTAAGCCTCTATACATGGTCATTTCTGGAGCCGTAAATTCATCATCTGCATTGCCTGGATTGTAATCTGGATAGCCCTCAAAAGTGACCGGTTTATTCGGAATGATGGAACATGGTGACATACCATTATCAATGGCTGTGGCATAGACAAAAGGTTTGAAGGTCGAGCCAGCCTGACGTTTTGAATTGGTATTAACATGGTCGTATTTGAAATATTTGTAATTATGACCTCCTACCCATGCTTTAACAAAACCTGTTATAGGGTCCATGCTCATAAATCCACATTGCATGAAATATTTATAGTATTTAATGCTATCCATGGGTGTCATGGTTGTATCAATTTCACCACCTGAATTGCTATACAAACGCATTTTTACTGGTGTGTTAAAATCCTTCATTATCTCAGATTCTGATTTACCCATCTCCTTCAAAATTCTATACCTATCGCTTCGCTTCATCCCATAGGTTAATAGTTCTTTGAATTGTCCCCAAGGTTCGCGTCCTTTCCAATGTGTGTAGAATTTCTTTTGTATAGTTTGTAAATGCTCTTGTACACTTTGCTCAGCATGTATTTGCATTTTAGAGTTGATGGTTGTATATATCTTCAAACCATCCTTATAAAGATTATAACCATTTTCTTCACACCAATCAATCAATTCCATGCGCAAGTACTCGCGGAAATAGGTTGCCAATCCTTCATTATGGTCATCTTCTTTATAGTCTAATTTGATAGGTTCAACTTTGAATTTATTTGCTTCATCAGCTGTTAAGAATTCATTTTTACGCATTTGGTCCAATACAGTATTTCTTCTTTTCATCGAATTAGCAGGATTGCGCTGCGGGTTATAGGCTGTAGGTGCTTTGAGCATACCCACTAAAACTGCGGCTTCAGGAGCTGTTAATTCTTTGGGTGTTTTTCCAAAGAAAACCTTTGAAGCAGAACGTATACCAAAAGCATTACCGCTGAATGGAACAGTATTTAAATACATGGTAATGATTTCTTCTTTGGTATATCGTTGCTCAATCCTAATAGCTGTTATCCACTCTTGTAATTTGGTAATTAATTTCTGATGAAAATGTTTGAAGCGAGTGCGTGGGAAAAGGTTTTTTGCCAACTGCTGGGTAATGGTACTTCCTCCTTGTCTTTTGCCCATTAGGTTATAGGCAATGATGGTAAAAATCCTTTTATTATCAATTCCTGAATGTTGGTAAAAACGAAAATCTTCGGTTGCCAAAAGTGCATTTATAAGTTGAGGACTTAAATCTTCCAAATTGGCATTGCTTCTGTTTTGTAAAAAATATTTTCCTAAAACCACCCCATCGCTTGAATAGATTTCACTTGCTAAATAGGTAGTAGGATTTTCAAGCTCTTCAAGTGGTGGAAGTTTATAATTTGGAACAAAATCATTCCAAATGAAGGCAATTAATAAACTAAAAGCGAGCAGACCTGAAATAGCAGCAATCCAAAGCCATTTTATGAATTTCCAATACTTACTTCCCCAAAAATATTCTTTCATTTTCATCTGTTACTTTTCGATTTTAATCTCTGTTTTAAATTCTGTATTTGCTTCAGATTTAATACTAATATTCACATTTCGTTTTTGATAAAACTTATTGTATTCTCCAATAAGTTTGTCTTTCAGAATTTTTTTGAAGGTTTCTTTCGATACAATAAATTCTATGTAAGGTTCGGTAACATTCATTTGTTTTGAAATTACTTCCACTGCTTTCAATCCTTTAATATAATCAACTCCTTTAGCTAAGTTAGGAAACTCTCTCACCACCAACAATTGATAGCCTTCATTGCTCAACATTGGATTTGATCGCAGGTTGTCTAAGGAAGCATATTGCTCGTTATAAGTAGCAATTTTCTCGTTAAATATGGTGAAATCAGCTTTCTCGTTTTTCATGGCAAAAACATAGAATTGTGTGGTATTATCATCTAAATCAAAAAGCCTTACTGCGGTATCTCCGCCAACAGAGGCCACCATTTTTTCTTTTTTGTTCAATAAATCTAAAGTGGCTTGCGAAGCTTTAGCTACATCTGTTTCTTTATATTCTTTAGTTATATTTAATAATGCTAATTTGAAGTTTTCAATGGTTTCGGTTTTACCGATGGCTAAGGTATTTATATAATCAAACTTAGCACGCATATTGTTTCCAGGGAATTTCTTTTCTGCTTCTATTTTCATCCTTTTCACTTCATTGTAATTTCCTGAAGTGAAATTTGCATATGTGTTTTCATAAAACTGTACCAAAGATTTATTTGCATCATTATCCTCAGACTTTAAAGGCTTACCTTGAATAAGCAATGCATAGGGGTGTTGAGGATACTGAGTAATTAAGTCGCTTTTGTTTTTATCTGATTTGGTTTTTTCTTTTGAATCAATATGAATTTTATATTGGTAATAATAGGCCTCAGGCTCATATTCATTGGCAGGAAAACGCTTTTCTAGTTCTAACCAATATTTCAGGGCATCCTTGTTTTCTTTCAGTTTATCATAATAAATTTTACCCAAATTATGCAGCGCCTCTAATATTTTGTCATTCGATTTCTGCTTGGCCTCAGGCGTAAATGGAACATTTTTAACCCAAGCCTCTTTATCTTTTTCTTTTGGACCAAATAAAGATGCGGCTGCTGATTCTTCAGGTTTTATTTCCTGTCCACTCATATTTGCATCTTGATTTGTATATTCTATTTTCTTGTCTCCAACAGTAGTTTGGATTGTGTCTTTCTTTTTAACATTTTCATCAGCATCGTTTTGTTTAGACTTTTCTTTGGCTGCTATTCTCCAAAAATCTTCATTTATCCTCTGTCCCCATTTTTTTGAACCAAAGAAATCAGTTTTACCTGAAGCCACTAAATTGCTATTATAGAAATACCAACTTCCATCAGCAGAGACGGTAAGGGGCGGAGGGGCATTTTCTTCACCCCCTTGGTTCTTCTGAAAGCTTTCTTCAATCTTGGCTCTTTTTTTAGCTAATTTGGCTTCTAACTCTTTTTGTTTTTTATCATTCAATACCCATTCCTCAACTTTACTTTTAAGAGAGTTAGGACTTATTCTCGCCAATCTTTGCAATGAATCCTCTGTTTCAAAAACTATTAAATTGTTAATCAAATCAGATAAGACTATTTTAGTATTTTTAATTTTTTCGTAGTCCTTGTCCTTAGGATCAATATTTTGAGCGGTTGAATCATAATAGGCTTTTGCTTTTTTATAATCCTTGGTTTCAAAAAATAATTTAGCTAATTCTAAATATGACTTTGTCTTTTGAACTTTGTTTGATTTTGAATTTGCTACTGAGTTTTTAAATTGGTTGGTAGCAATTGGGAAATTCTTTTGGCTTAATTCTAATTTTCCTAGTTCAAAATATATTTGGTCTAAATAATCGATATTCTTATCATCCCGCAACATTCTTTTTAGGTTGCGTCTTACTTTATTTACTGCCTGTTTGTCCCTCGGGTCATATATTTTTGTAAAATTAATATTGGCATTAAAAGCAAAATCATACGGTGGATTCATTTTAATCACCTTATTGAAATGAAACAAGGCTTCTTGTTTATTATCGGTAAGCATATACAATTGCCCTAAAATATAATTATACCGTATTTTTTGATCCTTAGATAAGCCCCCAGTAAGCGCTCTTTTAAGGTTTGGTATGGCACTCTTATATTTTTCCAACCTAATATTGATATCTGCTGCAGTGGCAAAAATTTCAGTAATATCGTTTTCAGCAATATTTTTACTAGACACTAATAGACCAGCAACTGCCTCAGCTTCTTCTATTTTGTTTAATCCTAAATAACATTTGGCAATCCAAGCTGAACTGATGTTTTTGTAGCCTATCTTTTCATATTTACCAATTACAAATTGAAAAGCCTCAACCGCTGAATAATAATCTCTTTTGAAGAATCGGCACTTAGCGATATTGAAATAGGCTTCATCTGAATAATTTCCTATGGTATGTAATTGAATGGTACCTGAAAATTTCTTTAAAGCCTCGTCCAATAAATTAGCAGAGGTCTTGGCTGAAGCCTCATCTCCATAGGGAAATACATCTAAAACTTTGTTGAAATCATTTACATGGGTTTTCTCTATTTGTGTTATGGCGTCTAATAATTTTTGCTCTCCATTGAAATAGATATTGAAATGCCCAGTCATGCTATGCCATTTCCTATTAATCCATCTGTCACGTGTGGGATTGCAGGATAGTATCAGCAAGAGCATAGCTGCCAACAAAATACTAAGGTTTTTTATTAAGTTATTTTTTAAAGGTTTCAAATAAGGTATCTATTCTTAAATTTGATGCGATTATTAACTGATCAATTAGTTTCGCAATTTTAATTAATTATGGCTGAAAGTAGAAAGAAAAAATTTGTTGATCGTCTTCATTACAAACTTAGGTTGGTTTTGATCAATGACGAAACCTTTGAGGAGAAGTTTTCATTTAAGCTTACTCCACTCAATATTTTTGTTGCATTTAGCTCATTTGTAGTTGTTTTCACTTTTTTAATCATTGTTGGAATCTTCTATACCCCTTTGCGTGAATATGTTCCTGGTTACACCAATAATGAGACTAAACGTAAAGTTCGCGAGTTATTGTATAAGACAGATAGCTTAAATCATGCATTGAAAGTGAAAGAAGACTACTTTAAAAATGTTTCTAATATATTAAATGGCGGAACTGGCTTACAATCAGATACAAGTGCTGAAGAAAGAAATGTGAAAATTGATGATTAGAATATTTCTTTCGCAATTGATTTGGTGATTTCGCTTAAACCCATTGTATAATAATGCAAAACAGGTACACCTGCGGCTTTCAATTCTTTTGATTGCTGAATACACCATTCAATACCTACTTGTTTAACAGCTTTATCATCTTTACAATCTTCCACAGCATTTACCAGATCTTCAGGAATATCTATATGAAATATCTTAGGTAACACAGTTAACTGTTTTTTTGTTGTCAATGGTTTCAAACCCGGAATAATGGGAATATTGATATTCATTTTTTTACATGTTTCGGTAAATTCGATGAACTTTTTATTGTTAAAAAACAATTGAGTAACAATATAATCGGCACCAGCTTTCACTTTGTTTTCAAGCCATCTTAGGTCAGAAGCCATGTTTGGTGCCTCAAAATGTTTTTCAGGATAACCTGATACACCCACACAAAAGTTTGAAGTAACTGGATTCTCAATGTCTCGGTCTAAATACACACCGTTGTTCATTTTGATAATCTGCTCCAAAAGTTCGATTGAATTTTTATTGCCGTCTGGCTCAGGTATAAAATTAGATTCATTTTTCACAGGATCTCCTCGTAAAGCAAGAATATTATCAATACCTAAGAAGTTTAAGTCGATAAGTGCGTTCTCAGTTTCTTCTTTGCTAAATCCTCCGCAAATAAGGTGTGGTACGGTATCTACCTTGTATTTGTTCATCAATGCAGCACAAATAGCAACTGTACCAGGTCTTTTGCGAGTAAATACTTTATCAAAACCTCCATCTAATCTCTTTCGTAACAAAAACTCCTCACGGTGATATGTTACATCAATAAAAGCGGGTTTAAACTCCATTAGAGGGTCTATGCCTTTAAACAATGATTCTATACCTTTGCCTTTTAGAGGTGGTAAAACTTCAATAGAAAATAAGGTTGATTTTGCACTACTTATGTGGTCGGTTATCTTCATAATTATATCTCACAAATCTAATAAGTTTTAATATCATGCCCATATTCAGATATTAACAAGCATATTTTCATAAACCCAAATTACTTCTGTTTTGTTTACACTTTCTATTTATTTTAATCCATCAAGGTTTTAAATAGATGGATTTATCACTTTTAACTAACATCCTTCCGATCGGTTTGGTGGCAATATCAAAAATATCAAAGTCTTTCACCATCTGTTTATATTCTTCAATAGATTCTTCAGAAACGGCAATCAATAAACCTCCCGAAGTTTGTGGGTCGCACAGGTGAATGAATTCAAGACCTGTTAAACCATCTGTATCATCTTTATATGCATTATAATTTTTAGTAGTGATGTCAGGGAAACAAAATTGTTGGGTGTAGAACTCAATGTTTTCAATCATAGGAATTTGGCTAAGAAAAAGTTCGGCAGACACATTTGATCCTCCTGTCATTTCACTTAGGTGACCAAGCAATCCAAATCCAGTAACATCTGTCATAGCATTCACCCCTTTAATGGTAGATAAGGCATAGCCTACAGAATTAAGGGTAGTCGTGATATCTACCATTTTAAGATAGTCATTGTCTTTAATAATTCCTCTTTTAAGTGCTGATGATAATATCCCAATACCTAAAGGTTTAGTTAAAAACAAATAATCGCCCACTTTAGCCGTAGAGTTTTGCTTAAGTGTATCCTTATCTGTCATTCCATTTACTGATAAACCAAAGAAAGGCTCATTGCTCTCAATGCTATGTCCACCGCTGAGGGCAATACCAGCTTTATGACAAATTGTTCTTGCTCCATTCAATACCTGTTGTGCCTCTGTTGCAGGGATTTTTTCTAATGGCCAACCAAGAATGCCCAATGCCAAAATAGGTTTTGCCCCCATGGCATATACATCACTAATGGCATTGCAAGCAGCAATTTGGCCAAAAGTAAAAGCATCATCTACCATGGGCATAAAAAAGTCGGTAGTACTTACCAACACATTTTTATCGTCAATTGCCAATGCTGCAGCATCGTCATTTGTGGCGTTTCCTACCAACAATTGTTCATTGATTGGCGAAACGATATCTGTTTTGAGGAGAATGGCTAATTCTTCAGGGGCTATCTTACAACCACACCCTGAGCCTTTGCTGAACTGAGTAAGTTTAATCATTTTTCTTTTCCCACTCTAAAATTTTCCTAGTCATTTCCTCAGCATGTAGTTTGTCAAAAACCATTGAAATAACTGTGCCTACTTCGCGCTTTGAGTTACCATAAATATAGGTTTTATCGTAATATTCAAGCATCATAATAGCCCATTCTTTAATATTACCCTCACCCAAAAATTCAAGTGCTTGTTGTAACCTTAAATTACCAAGGCGCTTTTGCAGTTTACTGGTGTTATTGGCTAATACCGTGTGATTAAAACAACCATACTCTTTCACTATATAATTTATTCTCTCTTCTAGGGGTAATTGCACATCAAAAGTAATTGCCTTTTGCATTTGGTTAAATATGGGTAATGGGATAACATTAGACCCAATAGTTCTACTTTCATTTTCAAGCCATAAAGTTTTATTTGAATTTAAATCTTTCCATTCCATGGCAAGTAAATTTTCAAATTGTTCGTTACTAACTTGTGCCAACTGCCCTAATGATCCAAAGGCTGAACCTCTATGATTGGCAAGACTTTCAAGGTTTATAACTTGTTCACTCATTTTACGAAGATGCTCAATTATTAATGTTTTACCTGAGCCTGTTTTACCTCCAATAACCTTAATCTTTCTCTCTTCACTTAATGCTTCTGCTGACCAGTTTCTAAATGCTTTGTAACCACCTTTTAAAAGATTCACTTTAAACCCAGCTGTCTGTAAAACAAAAGCCATGATATTGCTTCTCAATCCGCCTCGCCAGCAGTATACATTAATTTTTTTATTAGGAGAAATTCTTAAAGCCTCTTCTATATATTGGCTAAATTTATGTCCCACCAACTGATAGCCTTGAATAACGGCAGCCTGATTTCCAGATTTTTTATAAGTTGTTCCAATTATTTTTCTTTCCTCATTGTTCAACAAACCTAGATTGAATGCGCCTGGAATATGAGCATGTTCATATTCTGAGGGGCTTCTAACATCAAGAGTTGGGAAATTTCTGACGCTTTCTAAATATTCCTTTATGGATAAATTTGTAATCAATATCTGGTGCTAATTTGAAAGCGTGAAAGTAATTGAAAGAAATGTAATGTTGCAACATGTTTCTTTTGTTAAGAAAATGAATCCAATTAAATCACAATTTGTGAAGTATTTAGAAAAGTATAGATAAAAATAAACGCAAATACTAAGTTCTCTAAACCGCGCCCTTAACAAAATTAAATTTATAACAGACTTTAATAAAATTATATGCGTATGTCAGTTCGAGCGGAGTCGAGAACTTGTTTAGGTGAAAGAGTCTGTCTATGTCTCGACTCCGCTCGACATGACAGACTCCACTCAAAATGACAAACTCTGCCAGATATGTCTGACTCAGAAATGAAAAACATCTATGGCTTACTCCTCACTACTATTTTTCATTTGCATCAATATTGAATAGGCATTTTTAAGTACCAGTTTCTGGGTTAATAAATCCACATTTCCCGCTGCTATAATTTCTTGGTAGCCATTTTCACTGATGCCAACTTTTACTTTGCAAAGTTCATAATTTCCATGGCCTTTATCTGCAAAAACATAATGATTGTTTTGCCACCTTAACACTGCATCATTGGGCACAGCCAAAGCGTTTTGAGATTTTACTTCTACTTGTGCATTCATATACATGCCAGGTAAAAGTGTT
>Ga0214921_10011266_pt1 | contig 10890 bp, 10 predicted proteins | sample LL1505_MetaG_FD_177992 | JGI IMG/M metagenome (GOLD analysis project Ga0214921, IMG submission 177992) | Freshwater microbial communities from Lake Lanier, Atlanta, Georgia, United States - LL-1505 | ecosystem: Environmental > Aquatic > Freshwater > Lake | place: USA: Georgia | collected...
TATTCATGTTATTGATGGTAATATTATCAAAACAAATGGTAAAACAATTCTTGGTGCTGATGATAAAGCAGGTGTATGTATTTTATTATATTTAATTGAACAAAAAATACCAGGAACATATTTCTTTTATATAGGAGAAGAAGTTGGGTGTATAGGAAGTAAAGCGGCTGCTTCAAAAGATAAAGAGTTTTATTCTGATTATGATAAAATTATATCTTTTGATAGACGAGACACTTGTTCTATAATAACACATCAAGCATGGGAAAGGTGTTGTTCAAACGAATTTGCTATTAGTTTATCAAATCAGTTTATTCAATTAGGTTTAGAATTAAAACCAGATGATACAGGTGTTGGAACTGATTCAGCACAATTTACACAAATTATACCAGAGTGTACAAATATATCGGTTGGTTATTATAATGAACATACACATGATGAAAAGCAAGATATAGATTTTTTGGAAAAATTATGTATGGCGTGTGCTTTAATTGATTGGGAAAAATTGCCGATAAAAAGAGATCCTAAAATTACAGAATATAAACAATATAATTCAAATTACAATTATTCAAATAATTATAATCGTGTTAGTTGGTTTGATAAAAATAGGGCAAAAAAATGGAATGATAAAAAAACAAGTTTAGATTTAAAGAAAACTTATGGTTATAATCGAGAAAAAGAAGAAGATTATGATGAGTCATTAATTGATGCTGCTTTTGCTGAAGACTTAAAAAATAATAAAGTTTCTTTTAGTGGTAAAGATATATTTGCTATTTATAGAGATGAAATGAATAACAATCATTTTTCAATTAAAGATTATGAAATAATTGAAGATCAATTTAGGCTGCCTTACTAATAATTTGACTTGATTTAAGCAATTCGTCAGGTGCATTTTTAATTTTAGATTCGGAAACATTATGTGAAACAAGGAATTTATTTCCTTGTTTTTCTTTTATAACAACTGGTGTAATCATTTTATTATACCAGTATTCAATATAAATTATATCTCCTTTTTGATAAAAAGATTTTTTTTCAGTTAAAACTTCAAAATTAGAATACTTTAATAAATAATTCATATGCTATATATTATTTATTTTCTTTAAAATAGGATCATTACCAACAAAATAGAAGTAAACATATGAATAATCGCTATCTGTTTCATTATAATCTCTTATATTAAATGTATCATTTATATTAGGAAAATATACCGAATAACAATTTTTACCATATCGTAATAATGGTTCTTCTTCATCAATAAATATCCATTTTAATTGAATTTCTTTAAAAAATTGTTCTATTTCTAATGATAATTCAGAATCATATTCAATTCCATTTTTATTAATTTCTTTTAAGAAATAATTTGCTTTTTCAAAATTATTTTTAATAAGATTTAAGATTGCTTCAAATCTATCAAAATAGTCACTTGATATATCACCATTATATCCTTTATATAGACTATCACTACAATGATAACCTATAAAAGTGACACGAAAGTCTTCGAATAATTTAACCCATTTCATATGTTATATATTAAATGGGTTAAATTGTTAATATTTCTTTTTCCAAGGTTGTTCTTGTTGAACTATTTTATCATTTTCTAATTTCCATTTTTCATATTTATCAACAATGTTAATTAAGAATTTGTTTCTAACTATATCTTCGGCTTTAAAACTAAAATTGAATACACCTTCATCATTATTGTATAAGTTAATAAAATCTAAAAAACGAGAATCTGTTTTTCTAATATCATATTGAGATATATCACCCATCATAATTGCTTTTGAATTATTACCAAGACGAGTAACCCATAAAATTAATTGTGTCATAGTTGAATTTTGTGCTTCATCTAACAACATTAAACAATTATCATAAGTTGTTCCTCTCATATAAGCAAGTGGTTCAACAGTAATTTCACCAGTAGCTCTCATCCATTCTAATTGTCCTTTACCAATTATTTTTTCAAAATTAGTAAAGTATGATTTCATATATGGGTCAACTTTTTCATCTATTGTTCCAGGTAAAAAACCTAATTGTTCTCCTGATTCTTGAATTGGTTTTGTTAAAACAATTCTTTCAATTTTTTGATCGGCTAAAAGTGCTAATGCAGTATAACAAGCTGTAAATGTTTTACTAGTTCCTGCTGGTCCTTGACAAATTGTTAAAGTATTGTTTCTAATTCCTTTATACAATTCGAGTTGCTTAGTATTTAAGCTAACACCACTTCTTTCAAGTTCGGCACGGTTGAAACGACTTTTTCTTGATGAATTAGTTTGTCTTTGATCTAATAATTCTTCGGCGTCAATATAAGCTTCTCTTTTTGACCTTTGTTTTGTTTTTGGATTTGCCATTAAGTTTTTTTTTATTTTTATATATTATTAACTAAAATGTTTGATTCAAAAATATATTTTCCACAAAGTTAATATAAATAATATATAATAATATGAAACAAACCGATGAATTAATTTATGAACTAATTTTCTCGGAATTAAAAGATTTCAAGATTATAGTTTCTGATTATATTGAAGATATATACACTTATGACGATTTTATGGATAATATAAAAGCAATATTAAAAAAATCAAAAGTTTCAATAGTTAAAGAATCAGTTGAAGTTTCAACAAATAAAGTAAAATGGACTTTAAAAGTAAAAAGATAAATTATGTATATTTTTAACACAGATACTCAAATGTGGGTTAAACAAACCGATACTCTTAGCCAAGATAATTATGATAATCTTAAACAAGATTTATCACAATTACAACTTTACTCAAGAGCACTTAGCGGTGCAACTTATTTATATAATAGTAACACCGCAAGTATATATGATTCCTTAAAATGGAAAGATAATTCTAATTGGATGATTTCACAATTTTATTCTTCTTGGCCTTCATTACCAGTTGGTATGTCTTCAATTGATCCAAATAATTTATCTTTATATCAAAATTATACAAATGAATATGGGTTTTCATTAAAAAATTTTTTTACTCCACTTAAAACTATTGATTCTTTAAATATAATTGATGTTAGTGTTGCTACAACTGGTGAAATAGATTTAACAAGTAAAACTTTTAGTCAAATTGACGGTGTTAATTTATTTAATGGTAATTTAGTGTTAGTTAAAGATCAATTATCTGTTGTTGATTTGGCATTTTATGTTGATCCAGAAACTTATTTTGATGTAAATTATTATTTTATAAGCACAAATGTATCAGATATAACATATGAATACTATAACTCACAAAATGGTATTTATATGTTTCAAGACGGAAGTTTAATTAAACAAGATTTAATGACTTATAGTTCTAACAAAGAATTAAGTATTTATGTTGCACTCGGAACTTTAAATCAAGATACACAATACGCATTATCAAGAAAAAAGAATGGTTATTATCCTGTTGAAGGAGACCCATTTGAATTTAAAAAGTCAAAAAATTATTTAATAAGAAATCAAGTAGATTACCATAACTTATTTGAATCAAATTATTATGATATTCTAAAACATGCCACACAATCTTTTACTCTACAAACAGGATCATATAGTGTTACATATAGCATTCCCGAAAGATTATTATATATTGGAGAATTTGGAATAATTTTAAATTTAGAATCATTAACTTATTCACAATATATTTGGAACCCATATAAAGAAACATTAAGAAGCATAACTGAAACAACTTCTTATTACTGGATGTGTGGTGATAATGGGACTATTTTAAAAATGTTTAAAGATAATTTCACCATTACAAAAATAGATTTAGGTAATGAGTGGAGACAATTGATGTCTATATCTTTTATAGACGATTTGAATGGTATAGTAGTAGGTAAATATAATGTTATTTATTATACAAGAGATGGTGGATTTAATTGGAAATTATTAAATATAGGTCAAGAAAATTGGTCATATAATAAGTGCCTTTATTATACATATAATTTAATTTTTATAGCCGGTGAAAATGGTTTATTTGGCAAATTAAATTATTCTGATACAGGGGAATTTCAATTTGATCAAATAAATTTAATTAAAAATTTAACTTTAACAGACGAATATGAATTAATAGAAGATATTAATGATATGTATTATACTCATTTTGACACATATACATCAGGATGGGGTTTAACATATGCAACTGCTGTTAATTTAAATGCTGGAAATGGTATTAGTTATAATATGGATTGCCTTTTTATGGTAACAAATAATAGCAAACTTTTATGTTATGAGATTAATAATTTTGTAACAGAACATGGTGTATTATATTTATCATTTAGTCAATCATTAGGTGATTTGACTTCTATATCAAGACAAACTGGAACAAATAATATGTTTATTTCCGGTAATAGTTTATACAAATTTGACATAAATACATTTAAATATGTAAGCACAACCTCAAATCAAATTGATGGAACTTCATTTTCTGTTGTTATAGATAATTATAATAATCGTTTATTTGATTATAAAGGATTAGATTTATATATGGTTGGTAATTATGCATCTACATATGAACATAATTATTCGCTTTCAACAAATACAGCAATTTCAACCGAAACAGTTACGCCAAGAATGTTATTTATGGAATATGATATGGCTGATAAATTAAACTTTTTCGATGCTGACTATAATTATAGGTTACCAAATTCTGTAACATTTAGTTCAATTAATTTAAATGAGGTTAATTTTAATAGCAATCAATATACTTGGCTAGATTATTTTAAAGATAGTTGGAAAACATATGCAGCTATTGGTGCGGATTTAACAAGTGGTAATCAAGTAACACCAAATCTTAATTTTAAATTAAAAACAACAATAACCGCAACATTTAGTAGTTCTGATATAACTTTAAATTATAGTGATATATCTGGTTTATATCCAAATGTAGGTAGTTATTCTACATCAAGATGGAATAGTTTTTCGCCTACAATGCCTACTTCTGGCTATTCTATATTTATGAATAGTTATATGTCTATTTTTAAATTGCCATCTGATTTTTGTTCTGTCGGTGATATTTTAATGATTTCTGCTTCGAATATAAATGCTAATTTAATGGTTAATTATAGTTTAACAGCTTCTACAAATGCTTATTTTTATGCATTTAATGACTTCAATACTTCAATTTTAAACAGCATAAAAAATAGCAGTCAAGTTAGTATCACAAACTTAAATAAGTATCAAAATGCGACTAATTTTGTGTCTAATTATCAATTACACCCTATATCAGATGCTTACAAATTAACTTATGATAATAATATATTAACATTAAATGCAAGATTTAATAATTATACTGCGTATAAATCATTAGAAACTTCTTTGAATATAATTTATAGTTCAACTTCTTCTAATTTAAGTTTGAGTTATCCAAATACATTTAATTTATTTGGTTATACTCCAAAATATAGTTTATTAAATTATTTATCAAATATCAATTCAACATTTACCGCAAGTAAGATATTTTATACAATGCCTATATATTTATCGCTTCCTTGTAATGGTGGTGGTAGTTTCACAGCAAATAATATTTATTACGATTCAAATCTTCCATTACCGGGAACAATGAGTTATGCTAAGAACAAATTACTTTTTGGTGAAAATTTAAAATTCCAATATGATACACTTTGGTTAAATACATTTGTTGATTTAAATTTATATACTTCTGGTGGCAATTTCACTAAAACAAAAGTTTTAATAGCAAATAAATATTATGATACAGTTTATAATGGTTGGGCACTTGAGTTTTATGACAATATAATGAAAACAGATGATGGAATAACACATTATGGAGTTTTATTAAACTCAATTGATATTATATCAAGAAATACATTAGGACAAATTTCAGAAGATTTAGAAATATTTAATAATTTAAATAAACCATTAATTAATAAAAAATATAATTCTGGATTATGGTCTGTTAATATTTATGATAATCCAATTAAGACGAAAATAAATACTGATTCATACACAAAAATACTTTTATCCGATAGTGATATTAAAAATTATGTTAATTCAATTATTTATACAGATTCTAATAATATATTATCATTAAATGTATTAAATATACCTAATTCTCAAGAATTTGATCCATTTTTTAATTATACACCTGTTAATTTATTAGAAGTAACAGATAATGATATGTTTAAAATTCCTACTATTTTAACTGCAAATAATTTATTATCAACAGGTTCAACTTATAGTTTAATAGGAGATACAAATACACCTGCATTTAGATTAGTTGATGGTTTAGATATAGACACAATAGAAAGAAATTATCATTGGATATTAGAAGCAGAAATATCTGAAGCAATTATTGGTAAAAATGCTAATGGTATTGTTTGGTATTCTGGTATATGGCAATCTGGTAGATGGTTTGGAGATACGTGGTATTCTGGCACATGGATTTCCGGCGATTGGTATTCTGGAAATTGGTATTCGGCAGAAATAATTGATGAAGGAACTTCTGTATTAGTTGGGGAATCTTTATACGGAAATAATTTTAATTCATTATGGTTTAATGGTCGTTGGTATAATGGAACTTGGTTTAATGGCTCATGGTTTAATGGTCGCTGGTATGCTGGAATATGGAATAATGGTTTATGGTTTAATGGGGTATGGAATGATGGTACATGGGTATCTGGTGAGTTTAATGGTGGTTTTTGGGTGTCTGGTGTATGGAAATCAGGAGTTTTTAATTCATTTAACAAACCTTCTTATTGGTTAAATGGTTCTTTTGAGCAGGGAGATTTTCAAAATGGCATGTGGTACAATGGTATATTTGGTGTAAATAATTCTTATATTAATAAGTTTGGGACATTAGCATCTAATAGTAGAAATGCTATTTGGCAAGGTGGTGTGTTTTCGTCGGGCAATTTTTATTCAAGTGAAAATATCATAGGCTCTACAATAAGTGCTTCAACCGTGCATAAATATTCACAATGGAGAACTGGTTCGTTTAATTCTGGTAATTTTTATGGTGGAATAGTTTATAACATTAATTTAAATGGCGGAAAATGGTATTCTGGTGTAATGTTAGATATTGAAATTATTGGTGTTAATTTATCTAATAATGTAATTACTTTAAATGGTTTATTTAGATTTAATATAGGAGATTATGTTAATATATTAGAAGATGGTTCTTATACTCCTTATTTAGGACTTGGTAATTATAGTAGCCCAGGACGTTATCGTGTTGCGTTAGTTGAATATGATTATACTAAAAATTGGACTTTTGTTACATTAAATTATAATTTAAGTAGTTTAGGTGTTACTGGTACTTATTCCGCAACAGCAAGTTATAATGTTGATACAGGAATAAGATTAGTGAGTAAATTAAATAATATTGATTGGTATAATGGTGTATGGACTAATGGTATTTATGAAGGTGGAACTTTTTATGGTGGTATATGGTATAATGGTGTATTCAATGGAACATGGGGATTTTAATAAAAAAAATAATATATACAATATGAGAAAATTTTCTATTTATTTAAAAGAAGCCGAAGAAGTTAAAATTGATACTAAATTACATGACGAACTTCTAGAAATGATTAAAAAATCATTAAATACAAATGATGCAAAAACAGTAAATGATTTTATTGGAGCCTATAAATTAGATTCTGAAAAAAATCAAATTGAAGGTTTAATAAATGATGCAGATGTTTATGATTTTTATTTAAAATTTATGGATGAAATAGATGAAATTTTATCAAAAGCAAATTTTTTTGAAAAAACTCCAAAAGAATTAAACGCCTTTTCTCTATACAATTATATTGTAAAGGGCACCAAAGAAGCAGTTAAATTAATAATTGATAACTTAAAATAATTTAAAATAATGCCATTATTAATCAGTAGTTTTATAATAAATGGATCATTTTCCATAGATTCAGGAAGAATGGTTGTTACAAACAGCACCTATCGTGATAGTATTCAATATAAATATGACGGTATGCAAGTATTTACTACTGATAGTAGAACTCTTTGGTCATATAATTCGTCTAATAATTCTTGGATAGATTTTAATAGCAAATATGGAATTTATTCCGGTAGTGGTAATTTAATAGGCAATACTTATGTTGATATTGGAACTGTTAGTAATGTGGTTGGATCACAATCTTATAATTTAGTGTTAAAAGCATCTGCTTCAAATATAGTTGATTTAACAACTTATTTTGGTAAGCATACTGGTGGTAATAATTGGTATAATTATGGATTATTTAGAAAGTTTTATAATGAAAGTGGTTCAAATAGTGTATATATGAATTTTGGTGCTTCTAATTCATTAAATGTTCCAAATACAATTGATTTTGGAGTTAATAATAACCGAGTATTTACTATTTCATCTGGTATGACGGATAGCACTGGTTCAGCAAGCCATGGTATAAAATTATATAGTCCTACTTATTCTGCAACATTATCTCCTATTAAATTATTAGGCGAACAAATTGTATATTTACCAAATAATTCTGGAACATTTGTATTAAATGAAGATTTAACTTTGCAAAATGTAACTACAACTGGAAATACAACTTCAAATATACTTACTTTTTTAAACAACAATTATTCAACTATTTTAAGTGCTACTGCTATGAGTCTTTATGTTGGAACATCTTTTTCTGTAAGTTTAACTAATGATAGCATATTAACATTAGGCAATTTAAATAATACATATAAAGCATCTGTTGTGACAGCAACATTATCAAATAATTTTACATATTCAATACCACAAGGTGGTGGTATATTTGATATGAATCAAAAAAGATATATTTATTCTACATATAATCTTGATGGTTCAACGATGTCTTTGGGTTCGTCATATTCATTATTTTATAATTCAACTAATAAAACATTCATATTAAAAACAATAATTATAAATGTTAAATCAAAAGTACCATTTAATTTCAGTGGTAATACTCCTCAAATAGCTATTGGCTATGGCATTCCTCCAGCAAGTTTTCAGTCAAATAATTTATATAGTGCTAATTCTGCTGATAGATTCCACGGAATTGGTTGCCGTATATTATGGACAAATATAAATAAAACATTTAATCAAATTAACAATTGTCCACCTTTGCCAAAGAATTCTGAGATAAAATTAACTATAGCTAATAGCAATAGTAGTACATATGATTTTGACATACACATTGAGATGATTGAAAAATAACTATTTAAATCCAATTGCTGTTCTTATTTTATTTATAATGGTATTTTTTATAACTTCTGAATTATAAATATCAGTTAAAGTTGTTTCACCTTCATTGTATTCTTTGCCTAGTTTTTTAGCAAGTTTTTTAGCTTTTACTTCTGTCAATGGTAAGAATTCGTGTGAAGATAATAACCTACCTCTTCTTAATAAAGCAGAATCAACTTTTTCTAAATTGGTATTAAAAGTGCAAATAAATTGAGATCTTAATGTTTGTCCTAATAAACCATCACTTAAATTTAATAAAGCAGCTATTGGTGAATTAACATTTTCTTCACGACTAACAATAATTTTTTCAGCATCTTCTATAATAAATACCGAATTGGTATTATTCATAAGTAGTTGTAAAAATTGTGGGGAATCTATCATAGCAGCTATGCTACTTGGAATATAAATTAAGTTTTTATCAACTAAATCTGTTAAACAAGAAATATATGAAGTTTTCCCAGTTCCAGGCACACCATAAAATAAATGAACTCCATTTTTTTCCGAATTTAATTCTTCAACAATTAAATCATGATTTTTAACTAAATCATCGTTATAATTATCTGAATCAAATTCACACCGAGTTAAAGGTGAATAATGAACGGTTAAATTATTATTTTGTTGAATAATAACTCCTATTTCCTTTTTTCTTTTTTCAATGTTAGTATTAAGTGAATAGAAAGTATCGATTAATTTTTGAGGAAATTCTCCTGAATACATAACAATAAAATTACTATAATCACCATCTTTATATAATCTAACTAAAAAATTTTGATTTTTCTCTGTGAAAAATAACACCATACTATTGGCGTTGCCTGTATCATGATTATATTTTTCAGGTTTGAATTTTTTCTCAATAAATCTACAAATTTTATCTGTATCTGGTCTAGTTAAATTTTCATCATCATTTCTATATGTGTATAAACTACACATTTGGTTAAATTTTGTATAAAAAAGACGATACATGTTATCGTAAAAATAACCAAAACCATCAGAATAAAGGCTGGTTGAAGCATTATATTGTATATTTTCTATCATTTAAAAGTAATTTTAGTGCTACCAAATCCATAAAGAGGATGATATTCATTTATGCAGGTATCTATATGAGGATGTTTTTTGGCTAATTTGTGTATTTCAGTTTTCAACACACCGCTTCCAATACCATGTATAACAATAACTTCTGTATCACCATTTACTAATGCTTTATCTAATTCGGTTTCGAACATATCTAACTGCATTTGTAAGGCAAATCGTGGGTCAAAATTATTTGATTGTGTTATGGTATTTGATAGGTGTAAATCAATTATCACTTTTCTTATATTTTATAAAGTAGTAAGAATGTATTACCAAAACTGATATATTTACTAAAATAATAGGATAATCTTGCTTACAAAAACCGTATATTATCCATAAACTACAAGCAATAGAACTAACTATTCTTAGTTTAAGAATATTTTTGAATGTAAAAGATAATACAGTAAATATAGCGGCAAGATATCCTATTAATTCTACCATGGTAATTATATAGTTAGGCATTTTTTAGCAATTTCTGATATAGTTTTTCCGTCTGCTTTTCCTATTAATTTTTTAGAAACAAGTCCAATTACTTTGCCCATTTCTTTAATAGAAGTTGCATTAACTTCTGAAATAGCTGCTTTTACTTCAGCTTCAATTTCATTTTCAGACATTTGTTTTGGTAAAAACCTTTCAATAACACCAATTT
>Ga0214921_10011267_pt1 | contig 10890 bp, 23 predicted proteins | sample LL1505_MetaG_FD_177992 | JGI IMG/M metagenome (GOLD analysis project Ga0214921, IMG submission 177992) | Freshwater microbial communities from Lake Lanier, Atlanta, Georgia, United States - LL-1505 | ecosystem: Environmental > Aquatic > Freshwater > Lake | place: USA: Georgia | collected...
AATTCGTTTATTAAAACACTTCTAGTGTAATCTCTGGCTTTGGAACAAGTTCTTCTTGTGACTGTTCCTTCTTCTTATTTTCCTGTTTCGCGTTCCCAAATGTCTCAAGTTCAACATCGGTTGTGCCGCCATTCACGGCAGCAACAAGAGTGTCGTATTTAGCCTCAATCTTCTTGCCATCAAGTCCCAACATCTGGGCATAGCGACCCCAGACAATCACGCGCGCATTTGGTTTAAGAACACGATTGAGTTCTTCCAAAGATACTTGTGCGAAACTACCACTACCAGCTTTTCTACCACGTTTTTTCATATTCCTAGATATTAATGAATTTTTATTTATAGGTCAAGGATTGTTTTTGAGTATTTAAATAATCTATGGCACTATTAAGAATAAGAATATCATCTTTCAATAATCCTAATGCGATATTGCAAGCATTACAAAGGTAACCTCTAAATTGCCCTGTTTTCCAATCATGGTCCAAATAATATTTTTTAGATTTTTTTTTGCAAATTGGGCACTCATGATTTTCTGGTATCTGGTTTATTTTTTTTAAGTTACTAACTACTCGACCTTTTTCTGTAGCGCATGATTTGCAAATATCTTTATAATGAATTTTTACTGGGGTTGTATGGTTAATAACCATTTCATTGGTATTTTTGCCTTTGAAACATATTCTACAAATTATATTATTCATCAAATTTTCTTCGGTTGTCATATTTTATTAAAAAATTGTGCCATTAAGTTTGCGTCTTCTTCACCCCAATCAACAAGCAGTACTTCAATTCCAGCCATTGTTAGTAGTGTGCAAGTTTCAATATGGTCGTCAATATGTAAAGAACTATTTAATTTCTTAACGAATTCTGTTTTTGTTTTACCTTCTGTGCAAACTACATCTTTTATGTTGATAGGATGACGATTACAAAAGTCTACAATTTCTTTTTTATTATCCCAATTACGGAAGGTAACAATGTAAACGTGGAATCCAGAATCGATTTTTGATTTTACGAAATTCACAATACGTTCAACGGGTACGAGCGTAGTGCCACCCCAAGCTGTTGACGAAGTAATAGCTAAGGTTTCGTCAAAATCGACTGTGATTACTTTACTTGACATAACTTATCTACAAGTGTATCAAAATGTTCAAGAGTGTGCAAGTGTTTTAAATACAACTCTTTCATTTCTCGTAGATTTAATCGGCGCAATTTTTCGTAACGATCATGTCCGATTTTGTATTCGTCGCGCTCTAACAGTGCAGCGGTGCGTTCGGATACCGCTTCAGTCCACGCTTTTAAAGCACGATCCTGCTCAACTTGACATCCATCGCGCTCGTCTTTATATTTTTTTGAAAGCTCCATTGCGGTTTGATAAAGTTCTCTTGCATCTTTAATATCTTTGTCTTTAACTTCGACAAGTGCTTCCCAAAAACTTTCTGGTATTACCTCTTCTTGTTCATATTTATTATATTTATCTTTCAATTGCCGATAACGATCATAATACCAATCGCGCTGGTCTACAATGTCCTGCAAGTCATTCATATTTAATTCAATTAATTTCTCAAGCATTTGGTTTTGACGCTTGCACTCATTAAGTAAATCAATATGTGTTTGTAAGATTGTTTTTTTCATATGGAATATTCTTATTCATTACTAAACCTCCGCATCATCTCTTTGTCAGCTAACCTATAAACCTCCCAGAAGTCTTCTTTGTCTTCATTCTCAATGTATAGTAGCCTGTCGCCAACTGAAGTCAACTCTATGCAATCTTCTTTTTTGTCATATCTTAAAGATGCTACAACATAATTTGTTTCTGGATTATTGAAGCAATTTTTGTGAATGGAACCTAGACCTTGGGACTCAATATAGGTTCCACAATCTTTCCAACCATCTTCGAGATAAGTTTCCAACTCTCCATAGTATCTGTTTGGATGATACTTGACAATGGAGACATTCAAATCAGCATCTTTTGGAGGCTTACCAATATATGCAGCTTTCTCTGCACCAATGTTGTTAATTCTAATTTTCATATTAAATCTCCCATATATCCCAATATACAGTATCTCCACACTGATCGCAAGATTCTTTTTCAGATCCATGATCAGATGTTTGAAAGGCTTTTACAATATCAGAAAACATTACAGTTCCATTATCAATACCCTCTTTCATTTTATCACAAAGATAATCAATGATTTCTTTTTGTTCTTCTTTAGAAATATCATTTAATTCTTTATCATTAACGGTAAAACCAAAATACAAACATCCTTGAGTTTCTACGAATTTATATTTCATGAATGGCATCCTATTCTAACTTTGTAATCTATATGAAGAGGGTGGTCATATTCATTCACGCAACAGCATCCAAATGTTGAACCTGTTTGCATCCAAGGTAACCACTCATCTTTAAGATAATCTGGCACAATAGCAATCCAGTCTTCATCTCCACCATTGTCGCTGAGTTCTTGAAGTTCTTTTGGGGCATCGTAAAAGCTCCAGATTTTAATAGGCTCTTTCATATATTAAACCGCTTCCCAAAGACCGTTCGGTAATGATCGCACCTGTTGGATGTATTCATATGTTTCTGGAGGTCCACCAGACCAATCTTCAGGCCCAAGAATACAAAGTATAAAAATATTCTTTTCGGTATTTTTTGTTAACCAGTATGTATTACCAGCGACAGGTTTAAAATTATATTCTGCTTGATATATCAAATGCGTTAACTCCATGCGCTCTTTGATTTGTTTTGCCTGATTATTGATAACAATGGCTATCTCTTTCAGCTTATCAAATTCTTGCTGCGCCTGTTTGATTGACAGATTATATTCTTGATCTTTTATTGATTTAATATCTATCAAATGAAATTTACAAGAACCACGATCTAAAGCATATGGTACGAATGGCTTATTAATAATATCCTGTTCAGTAATTTGCATTTTTAAATTTAAAATGGGTTCTCTATTTCAGCCGTATGATGATCGAAACTAACCGTCTCATTCTTAAAATGAGATTTAATCTCACCAAAAGATGGGGGATATAGAAAGCGTTCAACGCCAACATCTGCAATCTTTGCCTTGTAAAGAATGTTGCCAAGATCAGTTCCGTAAAGAGATCCGTGCGAATGACTGTGAAGCATCCACGCGCCCTTGCCCTGCCCGTTCCACGAAGCTATCGCATAATGCGACAGAACTATGGGCTGACCATTCACATAAGCCTCAAGATAGTTTGGCACAAAAAGAACTTCTTTATTATATTTGCCATCAACGTAAAGAGTATTATCTTTCAGAGATTCAAATGCCTGCTTCCACCCAGCTGCGTGATTCCCTGACATAATAAACACGCGACTAAAATTAAGGCGGCTCATCAGCTTTTTAAACTTTTCCTCGCCACCAAATCCAAACATAGTGTCGCCAAGCAGGAAACCAACAGTTTTATCTGTGGCTTTGCTGTTCCAATTACGGATGATCGCTTCATCATGCTCCTCCGATGAATTAAATCCCCTACGCTTCCAAATAGGAACATCCCACTTTGGATTGTGTCCATAGTGCAGACAACCCCAGAAAAGAACCTCATGGTTCTTAGCGTCAACCTTTACTGGCTGATAGAATAGACCTTTCATTCAGACAGGATATCTTTTTTTGATTTAAAAGTCAAACTATTATTTCGTAAGCATAATTACCGCCTTCGATTTGCGCGGCGGATTTATGTTTCCAACTTTCGCAAGTCCAATCGTAACGCACCACAAAACTGTTCACATCTTCGCTCCATTCTACTCGCCCACGCGCCATTGGCACATCAGCTACAGGATATGGTTCGTCTTGATAGACTTCATAAATGTTTTCTCCGACAAGTGTGCGCGCATACTTTTGGACATAGACTAAAACTTTATCACCAACGCGGATAGGTTTATTATGAATATCTTTAAAATTCATTTAAATTGTTTTGCGGCGTCTTTATAAATATCGCTATATTCTCTTCTTGCCCGAATGTCAACACCTTTTCCAAAATTTTCGTCGGCATGACCATGTTGAAGATAAGCTTGGATCTCATCATCAACTACCTTTGTAGTGTAGCCCATTTGCACAAGGTTACTTGCGAAAACATTGTAATATTTTTTAGGTAATCCATGAGTAAGAGCATCCATTTGTTTTTTATAATTTTTATCTGTGTGATAGAGGGCATGACACACTTCATGTTTAAAGGTTTCGCCTTTTGTATCTTTTGCGCCGATCAAGTAACCACCTGAGTCTTGTAATTTTAATTTATTTAAAATCTCATCCATGATCTTATCATAAGGACTTTCTGGTTTAGTTAATTTATTATAACAGTCACGAACAATTTGCAATGGAATGTTAAATCCCGACCAATCAGCACCATATGAGAAGCCATAATGGTTTTGTTCGTGATACCATTTCATGTAATCCCAAATTGAGAAGTTCTTGCCACGAAACTTCAGACTTGGACTCTCGTAATACTCTTGGGCGCGGCAAAAAAGCATGGCACGATCATACTTGTCTTTAACGATAACCGCAAAGACATTTGACTTTACTTCTTTGATTTTATAATTAATTTTCACCCTTTTTAAAAATAGTTTCTTCTTTCAATAAGCTGGAAAGCTTCTGATATTTTTCACCATTAACATTACCAACTACTTCTAAAGTTTCTTCCATTATTTTATCAAGAATTTGAAAGCCATCCTTGCCAAAATAGAATCCAGCAAGACGCTCATCATAATAAACTTCTTGATTTTTGTATTCGATTACGTCCCTATCACTAAGATCTACAGTATAATCACAAGAAAAATTAATAAGGTCGCCCTCGTAAACTTCCGCGCCATTCTTGTCAACGAGTCCTGTAAACTGCTGCGGGACAAGAGTATCATAATCTTTCTCGTCAAACAGTTCGTCTACCGCGCCATTATAATTATAATCGCGGACGAACGCTTTTCCAGCAGGACACCAGAAACGAAATTTAATTTTTCTCTTTTTCATTTTTACTCATTGTGATACCACCAAGAGCGAACTGGCGACTTTACAAAATCATTGTACTCAAGGCCAGCTTCATTCAAGAACTCATCGAATGAGATAGTCTCGTCTTCACAGTTGTAGATGTAATCAAAAAGCCAATCGGCTCCAGCTTCATCAAGACGAAGGTCTTTTACAAGCTTTTCAAACTTGCTATTAACAATACTATTAATCTCACGGATAAACTCGCGCTCCTTGTAAATAACATCTTCGGGATGGCGCCCATCTTTTGTGTAATGACTTTTGTTCATGTAGGAATATTAATGATTTTTTATAAAAATGTCAAGGATTCTTTAATTTTTTCAAAAAAACAGTGTAATTATCTGAATAAGATGAGCATTAATTTTAATTTATTATTAGGTGAAAACAAAACAATTTTGTTTAAAAATAGTAATAGCGAAAATAAAATTCGGTTTATTTCGAGTTCCGTATCTCTAACCGCTTCATTTGTTTACGATTCCTCCAGTGCTTTAATTGATTCTGTATTTGGAAATATTCCAGCATCGTGGCAACAGAATAATAGGGATATTACTCAACTGAGTTTAGGAAGTAGTGTTACAAGTATTGGTAATTATGCTTTTAGAAATTGCTCTGGTTTTACTGGCTCTTTAACTATTCCAAATACAGTTACAAATATTGGTAGTTATGCTTTTTATTACTGCTCTGGTTTTACAGGTTCTTTAACTATACCAAATAGTGTAACAAGTATTGGTAGTAGGGCTTTTTATGATTGCACTGGTTTTACTGGTTCTTTAACTATAGGAAATAGTGTTACAACTATTGGTAATTATGCTTTTCGAGGTTGCACTGGCTTTACTGGTTCTTTAACTATCCCAAATTCGGTGACAAGTATTAGCAGTTATGCTTTTAGAAATTGCTCTGGCTTTACTGGTTCTTTAACTATAGGAAATAGTGTGACAACCATTGGTAGTTATGCTTTTTATTATTGCAATTTCACAGGTTCTTTAACCATACCAAATAGTGTTACAAGTATTGGAAATTATGCTTTTCAAGGTTGTACGGACTTTACAGGTTCTTTAACGATAGGAAGCAGCGTTACAACTATTGGTAGTGGTGCTTTTAGATATTGCTCTGGTTTTACAGGATCTTTAACTATTCCAAATAGTGTTACAAGTATTGAAGGTGAGGCTTTTGAATCTTGCACGGGCTTTTCTTCTTTGACTATATTAGGTAGTATTACTGTTGCTTCTAATGCTTTTTATAATTGTAGCTTTAACGCTTTAAATGTGACTGGAACTTCTATTAGTAGTAGTGCTTTTGCATATGATAAAACATCTACTAGTGGAACTTTAAATATCGCAAACAGTGTTACAACCATTGGTAGTTATGCTTTTTATTCTTGTACTGGTTTTACTGGTTCTTTAACTATTCCAAATAGTGTTACAAGTATTGGTGGTTATGCTTTTCGAGGTTGCACTGGCTTTACTGGTTCTTTAACGATAGGAAGCGGTGTTACAAGTATTGGTAGTAATGCTTTTTATCGATGTACTGGTTTTGCTGGTTCGTTAACTTTAGGTAATTCTGTCGAAAGTATTGGTAGTCAGGCTTTTTATTATTGCAATTTCACAGGTTCTTTAACTATACCTAATAGTGTTACAAGTATTGGAAATTATGCTTTTCAAGGTTGTACGGACTTTACAGGTTCATTAACTATAGGAAGCGGTGTTACAGGTATTGGGGATTATGCTTTTGGTTATTGCTCTGGTTTTACAGGATCTTTGGCTATACCTAATTCTGTGGCAAGTATTGGGGATTATGCTTTTGCAGTTTGCTCTGGTTTTACTGGATCTTTAACTATAGGAAGCGGTGTTACAAGTATTGGTAATAGAGCTTTTTATAATTGCTCTGGTTTTACGGGTTCTTTAACTATACCAAATAGTGTTGAAAGTATTGATAGTTATGCTTTTAGAAATTGCTCTGGTTTTACTGGTTCTTTGACTATAGGAAACAATGTTACAACTATTGGTAATTATGCTTTTTATGATTGCTCTGGTTTTACTGGTTCATTAACCATCTCAAATAGTGTTGAAAGTATTGGTAGTTATGCTTTTGGTTATTGCTCTGGTTTTACTGGTTCTTTGACTATAGGAAACAATGTTACAACTATTGGTAATAATGCTTTTCAAAGTTGCACTGGTTTTACTGGTTCTTTAACTATACCTAATTCTGTGACTAATATTGGAAGTTATGCTTTTTATTCTTGTACTGGCTTTACAGGTTCTCTTACTATACCTAACAATGTTACAAGTATTGGTAGTGCTGCTTTTGAATATTGTATTCGCCTAACAAACGCTTATTTAAATCAGCCCTTATCTGTATTTAATTCTAATGTTTTTGATAGTTCAGGACTCACTACAATTCACCTCAGACCATCTCCTAATACTCCTGCTGGTTGGACTATAGGGGCTGGACAAACTATAGGTGGTAAGAGCGGAGTTACAGTAGTGGCAGATTGGACAACCTATCCAAATCCTCCTTGATATAATTCCAAAAATATATTTGAAATAATAGAGTAAATGCTATAATATATAGTATATGTCTAAAACAGTTCATTTTGTATCTGGATTGCCACGCGCTGGCTCAACTCTTTTGATGAATCTCTTGGCTCAAAACCCCAAGGTTCACGCCACTTCAACAAGCGGACTTCATGAGATTGGCTATATTGCCCGTCAATTTTCAGAAACCGAAGAATTTAAAACTATTATTGATCCTAAAGATGGGGAAACTTTGTTTTATGATTATGTAAAAGGGGGTTGTGAAAATGCATTCAACCGTCTCACAGACCGCCCAATTGTAGCAGATAAGTGCCGTTCGTGGATAGGACATTTAGATATGTTATTTGCCATTTGGCCAAATGCCAAAGTACTTGTTCCAGTTCGAGACGTTAGATGCATTCTGTCATCTTTTGAAAAGAAATGGCGGCAACATCCATTCCCATTTACAGCGGCAGAAAAACAAAGCCCACAAAACTGGACAACAGTAGAAAAACGAGCGCAAGGTTGGCTCAATATTCCCCCACTAGGAATTGCTGTGGAAAGGCTCTCTGATGCCGTAAAACGTTATAAAGATAAATTGCATTTTGTTAACTTTGACGAACTCACTGAAAATCCCGAAGAAACAATGTCCAGCATTTGGACTTATTTGGAGATAGAAGAACCCGCGCACGATTTTAATAATGTCGAACAATATACTACAGAACACGAATTGGGTTGGCCTTATGGGGATCACAAGATTAGAAAACAGGTAAAGCCTTTAAAAAAGGATTATAATGAAGTTATTGGCAAAGAACTAAGTCAGGCCATTAATGAAAAATTTCTGTGGGTTAATAATTTATAAGTGTAATGTAATATTATGGCAAACACAATTGAATTAGAATTAATTACTCCAGAATTACCAGTAGGGTCAGACCTTCCTGCGCCAAAACCATTTGCTGTAAAGCGGATTTCTGCTGAACAATTACAAGCCTTAATTTCTCTTTTGGCTTCTTCCGATCCAGCTGTTGTACAACTCCCAGAAGGTAAAACTTTCGCTGATGTGAAAAGATTTGTCGTAAATGTCCTACCAAATGGGCAGGGTTTAGTTAGAGTCTTTTTTAATTAATTTAAATTCGCGCCTTAAACGATTCTGTCGGGCTGCACAACTTCATTGGCGTCATTAAGGCATTTTGTTAAATACGCAGCATTTTCAAAAGTATTACCAACCACTTCCATTTCTCCGAATTTGTCGAAAACATCATGGAACCACCAGAATTTTAGAGTCGAAAGGTTTTCAAGTTTCCAAAGCATATACGCGCCGTAACGAAAGCGAACAAGATAATTTTCTCCATTATAATTAACAATATCACCAACAAAAATATCCTGTAAATTTTTATCACATACTCCAGTATATTCTTGTGGGGCGGTAGCGTTGACTCCTTTAAGTGGATACCCTTCATAACAATCCCACTTGTATAGAGTTTTATTATCGCGGTTAAATGCGCGAAAACGAACCAAATATCTTGTTTTATTCTGTTCCATTATTTTGTTGATTTGGCATTCGCAAATAGCAAATTGCACAAAATGTATAGTACGGCCCCATCTATCCAGTCAATTTTTGCCAGACCAAATACTTTCGGACAAAACAGGTTCCAAAGCCATGAGACAGGAATACCCATCACAAAAGATGTTATAATGACAATGGCAATCCCAACTAGAAACGTCATACTTAATTCAATAAAATATTTCATATTTTTAAATCCATTTATTAAGCCCAAGAATTGTATTTTCTAGCCATTCATTGCACACTCTTTGCGCTTCAGCTAGACATGGAAGATACACTCCATTTGGAAAAATGGGATGATCTTCACCATGCCCATAATAAATAAAAGCTTCGTATTCCTTTTCTTTTATTTTTTCAATTGAAAATTGCCACCCAACAGTTTTAACCTCGGCCATCCAGATAGTCAAATCATCATATTGCCTTTTTTTCCAAGTTAGTTTTTTCATCGGTTATCCCCACTCCCACCAATTACTCCACGATTTTTACGACTATTAAGTTTCTCAATGTTTGTATAAGCAACTTCAGACAATTCAGTTTTCAAATCCGTAGCAAGGGCCGCAACATACCAAAGTACATCACCAAGCTCACTAATTAGATTTTGACGAACATCTTCTTGTAGATCCCCAGCATTATCTCTCAGAATTTTTTTTACTTTATTTGCAATTTCTCCAGCTTCGCCAGCAAGCCCCAAAGTTGGATAAATAAGTTTATCTTTATAGATTGCAGTTTCGGATGCACGTTGTTGATATTCATTTATATTCATAGTTTTAAATTATCCAAGAGTGTGAGAATCAAAATCAATTAGTACTGGTTTACCATTAACTTTACCGACATTATCGGTATAAAGGTCAAATGTTGACCAGCCCATACGATTAATTTGTTTTCGAAGTTTCGCCATTTGTTCACGGTTTACTTTGCCAAGTTCGGCATGTTCGGTTATATAGTAATAATAACCTTTTTTCTTTCCAGTAAAAAGTGGTTTTGGGCCAAACCCTAAATGATAAGCCGCGGTTTGACGAATAAAACATTCTTCACAAGGGCGTTTTCTAGCGAAAAATTTCGCGCCATATTTACCAGTCAAACGTATATAATAATGAACAGTTGCGCTATCTGTTTTTTTATGCTTTCTAAAATTAATTTGATTTATTAAAGACTGTAATTTTTGAACTGTTTTCATTAGATTTCCTAATGGTATAAAGTTTTTAGACGTGTGTCAATTCCTACTTTTCAACAAGTTTAATAACAACAAGACTATCTGTTGACTCTATATCCCAATCGTCAATTGTAAATTCTTGACTATCAAATTCAAAAATAACTTTGGCTTTTGGAGCTTCGTCTTCTAATAATTCAATAAGCTCTTTAATTTTCATATTATCTATTATTGACTACAACTTTAAGCGTTACGGTCCAATTTCCAGATTTATCTTGATAGTAATTTTGACCAATAACTCTCATCCCTTGGGACATAGAAATTTTACCAGCAGCAGTCCTAGCTTGACTATAACTAGAACCAGAAGCGCTAATAAATGATGCATTATCGTACCCATAACTTTTATTTATAATAATAAATAATAGTATTGAAATTTTAAGAATTGTTTTCATTGATTTGTTGTTCGGCTTCTTGTTCGATTTTTATTTTGGAATCTTCAAACATTTTAACATTATTTCTTATAATGTCGATACTTAAATCTTCTGGGAAAAAATAAATAGATATATCACTACGTTTAATCATCTTGACGACTTGATCGTAAATATTTTTTACGTCCTCTTTATTCATTTTACTTTTTTGCTCTTTGCCCATTTTTACAATTAAAAT
>Ga0214921_10011268_pt1 | contig 10890 bp, 6 predicted proteins | sample LL1505_MetaG_FD_177992 | JGI IMG/M metagenome (GOLD analysis project Ga0214921, IMG submission 177992) | Freshwater microbial communities from Lake Lanier, Atlanta, Georgia, United States - LL-1505 | ecosystem: Environmental > Aquatic > Freshwater > Lake | place: USA: Georgia | collected 2015-05-28
ACCACTCGCCCTCAAACTGCACGCTGATCTCGGCGCTCGCCGGGCGCTGCTTGCTGCGGTGGATTCGGAAGATCGAGCGGATGGTCTGGGTGATGTTGGCCGACGCGTCCCCCTTGGTGGCGGCGATGGCCTGCCAGACTTCCTGCGGCGTGTCCACGTCGTCGTGGGGCGCCACCATGTCGCAGGTGCTGTCGACGCCGTCGGACAGGAGCCGCAGGACGCCCGCGAGCGATCGCGTCCGCAGGGAGACCCCGCCCTGCGGCAGGAGCTTCTCCACGGCCACCAGGCGGTAGTCGCCGGGTCCGCCGTCCAGGCCCATCAGCTGCATGAACTCCTTGGCGGCGGCGTCGTCCTTGGTACCGGGGTAGAGCGTCAGCATCGGCACCTGCTCGATGGTGACGTAGTCGTAGCTGCCGTCGCCGCGGGGCTTGTAGCGCGCCAGGTCCTTCTTGGCGGCAAGCTGCCGGTCCACGGTGAGCTCGGCGGCGGGGATGGGCGTCTCGTTCCACTCCACCGGCATCGGTGCCAAGCTCAGGGAGAGCATCTGCCGGTTCTGGAGGTCGTCGCAGAGCTCCATGAGGCGGCCGAACCGCTCGTCGTGGGCCACCGTGCCGAAGCCCTTGGTGACGTCGAAGCCGGAGACCTCCTGCACGCGTTCGCAGGTGAGGAAGAGCAGCCAGCTGATCGGCCATCCGGCGCTCACCATGTTCTCGACGCTCGACACCGGGATCGGCGACATGATCTCGCGCGCGAGCTGGTCGCCCTGGCGCGGCACGAACTGGATGGTGGGCGTGTAGCTGAAGTTCACGTTGCCGGCGGACGTGGCGGTGTTCGCCGGGAATGCACCCGCGCCGCTGAGGCTGCCGCCGACGCTGGTGTTCACGGTGATGCCGGTGACGGTCACCCACTGCGTGGGCGCGTCCTCGGACAGGCGCACGATGTTGAGGATCAGCTGCCGGTCCATTGCCTCTGCGACGGAGGTGTTGAACGCGACGTGGTTGTCCTCGAGCACCTCGCCTCCCCACTGTGCGCAGCCGGGGAGGAGGATGAGTGCGGCGATGGCAGGTGCGGCGCAGAACGTGGTGGCAGCGGGGCGATGCATGGGACGGAATCTACCCCGTGCATCGGCTCGTGCCCCGCGCTGGCCGCCGGTTTCAGGCACCGGTGCCGAGCACCGCCTTGGCGCGGTCCGCGTACAGGCGTTCCATCAGCTGCGCCGTGGTCTCCGGAAGCGGGCGGTCGATCCCTTCCGCGGCCAGCACCAGCATGGCGATCATGGAATGGAAGTCGTCCACGCTGACGAACTCGCGGCCCATCGCGGGCTTCGCCGTGCCGGCATCGACGCCCGCGATGTCCACCATGTTGTGGTAGTTGCCCAAGGGCAGGCAGATGCAGGTGCTCGCGTATCCGTAGCAGGCGAAGGCGCTGGCCTCGCAGCCGCCGCCCGGCATCAGCTTTCGTTGCCAGCGGAACGCGGGGTTGCGCTTGGCCTCGGCGCTGAAGAGGTGCGCGAGGTGGTTGGTGAGTTCGGGCGTGAAGACGCTGATGCGGTCGCCGACGCGGAGGATGGCGCCGGCGCCGATCGGTGAATCGTGCGGGAAGCTGCGCGAGTTCTCCAGGCAGAGGAGGCGCGCGTCGCGCGGGATCCATCCGCTGCGGGCCGCGTGGATGCAGCCGAGGAAGCCCACTTCCTCTGCCACCGTGAAGAGGAGGCCCACGTGCCCGCAGCCGGGGCGATCGAGGACCTCGTCGAGCGCGCAGAGTGCCGCGGCGGCAGCGGCGAGGTCATCGCACGCGTCCGTGTGGATCAGGCCGTCGCGGATCTCCGCGCGCGGGAACTTCCAGCGCGCGATGCAGCCCGCGCGCAGCCACGCGGGGGCCGCACCGTCGAGCGTGGCGGTGATGCGCTTGAACGTCATGGCGTCCGATTCCATGGACGTGATCCGTGCGGAAGCACGCTCGCTGCCCGGGCCCACGGCCTCGATGGCGGCGCCCACGAAGTACGGGTCGTTGACGCCGCCGCGGAACTCTGCGTGGAGGGTGTTGCCTTCCACCTGCGTGACGATGAAGGCGGGATGGTCCAGGTGCGCAGTCACCAGCACCAGTGGGGCGGTGCCGTCGTGGCGGCGCTGGGTGACCATGTAGTTGCCGACATCGTCGCGGCGCACCGTCAGCCGGTTGCCGCGTTCGGCCAGCCAGCGGTCGATGAACTCCATGACGCGCTGCTCGTGCCCAGCGGCGGTGGGGATCTGCGTGAGTTCCAGAAGCACCGCTTCTCGGGCGGTGCGGCGTTCGGGGGTGGGTTCGGTGCTCATCGGGAAGCGTGGATGGTAGGGGGCGCAAGGGCGTTTCCGGCCGGACCCGACCTCGCCTACCCTGTGCGGCCCATGCCGCTCAGCCCGATTCCCGAGATCCTCCAAGACCTGCGCGCAGGCAAGGCCATCGTCCTGGTGGACGACGAGAACCGCGAGAACGAGGGTGACTTCGTGGTGGCGGCCGAATTCGTCACGCCGGAGATGGTGAACTTCCTGACCCGCGTGGGCGGCGGCTACCTGTGCGTCAGCCTCGACGGCGAGACCTGCGAGCGCCTGGACCTGCATCCGCAGACCACCAGCAACACGAGCCTCCGCGGCACGCCCTTCACGGTCAGCGTGGACGGCCACCCGCGCCACGGCGTGGGCACCGGCATCAGCGCCAAGGACCGCGCCAAGACCATCCAGATGCTCATCGACCCGGCGATCCGCGCCGACGACTTCGTGCGCCCGGGCCACATCAACCCGCTGCGTGCGCGCGATGGCGGCGTGCTGGTGCGCACCGGGCAGACCGAGGGCAGCGTGGACCTCTGCCGGCTTGCGGGCCTGAAGCCCGCGGCCGCCATCATCGAGGTGGTGCGCGAGGACGGCGAGATGGCGCGCGTGCCGGACCTGGAGATCATGTGCGCGCAGCACGGCCTGAAGATGTGCAGCGTGGAGCAGATCATCCGCCATCGGCTGGGCATGGAGGGTCTGGTGCGCCGCATCGACCCCGTGCACGGCTCGAAGGTGGAGACCCCGGAGGGCGTCTTCACGCTCTTTGCGTGGGAGAGCGAGATCGACGCCATGCCGCACGTGGCGCTCTGCTTCGGTGGCGTGGGTGACCTGGATGCGCGCGGCGTGGCCAAGACCTGGGTGGAACCGGTGCTCGTGCGCATGCAGCGGCGCGAGCTCCTCTCCGACGTCTTCGGACTGCGCTGGAATCCCGAGGAAGCCGCCGGCCAGGAGACCATCCGGGCCAGCCTCCGCGCCATCGTGCGCGCGGGCGAGGGTGCGCTCGTCTACCTGCGCACGGAAGGCGCGGGCGTGGACCTGCCCGGTCGCCTGGCGCGCATCCGGCGCCCCGCGAAGGACGACGTGAACTCGCCGGACCTGACCCGCGTGGACGGCATCGGCTCCGAGGGCCACCCGATGGACGCGCGTCTCTTCGGCGTGGGCGGGCAGATCCTCCGCGACCTGGGCCTCTCCAAGCTCCGCATCCTGACCAACCACCCGAAGCCGATGCCCGGACTGCACGGATTCGGCCTCGACATCGTGGAACACGTGCCCATCCCGGGCTGACCACGCGCGTATCGTTGGTGGCATGGATCGATCGTTTCGAGCGTCGTTCGGTGGCATGGCGACGGTGTTCGCGGCGGCATGCGTGGCGTGCTCGTGCAGCGCCATGCCGCAGGCGCCGGCGGCGGGATCGCCGGATGCGCCGAGCGCTCCCGCTGCGAGCGCACCTGATGCCGCGCCCGTCCCGCCCGCACCGCGCTACGCCGATGCCGATGCGCTGCTCTCCGCGGTCGAGCGCACCGCCGAGACGCTGCGCGACTTCCGCGCGAACGTCACGCTCGAGACCACCGACGACGTCACCGGCGACACCGAGAAGCGCCTTGGCCAGCTGGTGTTCTGGCAGGAGGAAGGCAAGCCATCCACGCGCCGCTTCGCCGTGGTGTTCGACAAGTTCATCGACGGCAGCGGCCGCATGGACGAGCGCCCCATGCGCTACATCTATGCCAACGGGTGGCTCACCGAGGCGGACTTCACGCAGCGGACGCTGGTGCGCCGGCAGCTGGCGCGCCCGGGCGAGCAGTACGACCCGCTGAAGCCCGGCGAGGGACCGGTGCCGCTTCCCATCGGGCAGCGCAAGGCGGACGTGCTGGCGCGCTTCGAGGCAACGCTCGCATACGAGCCGAAGTCCGCGCTTCTTCTCAAGAGCGCGCGGCCCGTGATCGGCGTGCGCCTGAAGCCGAAGGCCGGCGCCGCGGAGCGCGACCTGACCGAGGCGTTCGTCTGGTACGACCTGCAGACGCTCGCGCCCGTGGGCGTGGAAGCCGTGCGCAAGACCGGGCGCACGGTGGTGGCGCTCCGCGGGGCCACGCTCAACGGGGGAATCGATGACACGCAGGGCGCGCTGCTGAAGCTGGCCGCGGGCACCACCGACGGCTGGCGCCTGGACGAACGGCCGCTCCCGCCGGTCGACGCAGGGAAGGCGCCGTGATGGTGCTGGCGCGATGCCGGCGCGCAGCGGCCATGCTTGCGTGCGTTGCCGCCGCGAGCCTCGCGCCGGGCGCCGCCGCGCAGGCCGTGCCGGATGCCGTGGAGCTTTCCCCCGCGGTGCGCGCTGCCCTGCAGAGCGCCGCGCTGAACGACGCCGAACGCGCCGCGCTGCGCCTGCGCCACGGAACCTGGGACGACGGTGACCTGGTCACCGCCGCCGACCGCGCCGTTGCGGCGCTCGAGCGCTGGGACCTGGAGTCCGCGGCACTTGCCGATGCCGCCGCCCCTGCCGCACTCCGCGGCGAGGCGCTGGTGCGCGCCGGCAAGCCGCAGGATGCGCTGCCGCTCCTTGCCTCCGCCACCGATTCCCGCGGGCTCCTGGTGCGGGCGATGGCATTCGACGGCCTGGGCCGCCGCGTGGAGGCCATCGCGTCCGCGCAGCAGGCCAAGGCCATCGGCGAGCGTGAAGGCGCCACGCGCGGCGCACGGATGGATGCCATCGAGGCCACGGCGCTCCTGGCGCGCGTGGAGGGCCGCCCGTCGCGCGACTGGCAGGCCATGCTGGACGCGCTGGCCACCATGCGCGATGCCGACCAGCTTGACCCGCGTCCGCGCCTCCTGGAGGGGCGGCTGCTCGTGGACAAGGATCGATTCGAGGACGGCGTGCCCGCGCTGCGCGAGGCGCTTGCGCGCGACCTTCGCTCCTCCGACGCGCTGTATCTCCTGGGCCGCGTGGCCATCCAGACGTTCGACTTCGACGGCGCACGCCTGGCGGCGCGTCACCTGCGCGCCATTGCGAAGGACCATCCGCTGGCGGCGCTCCTCGACGCCGAGGCCGCGCTGCAGACGCGCGAGGCCTCGTCCGCCGCGGCCGCGCTCGACCCGCTGCTCGCGCGCTTTCCCGCGCAGCGGCAGGCGCTGGCGCTCCGTGCGGCCACCGACGGCATGCGCTTCGACATGGACGCCGTGGCGAAGCGGCTGGCCGCGCTCGATGCGCTGATGCCGGGCTCTGCGCTCGGTTACTACGAGGCCGGCCGGTTCCTGGCGCTTGCCCGCCAGTACGCCGAGGCCGCCGCGACGTTCGGTGAGGCATCGAAGCGTGCACCCGGCTGGAGCGCGCCGATGGCGGAGCTCGGGCTCATGGAGATGCAGTCCGGGCGGGACGCCGAGGCGCTGGCTGCGCTGCGCAAGGCCGTGGAGCTCGATGCATTCGACCAGCGCGCGCGGCACAGCCTGACGCTCGTGGAGATGCTGGCCGACTGGAAGCGCTACGAAGGCAAGCACTTCGTGGTGCGCTGCAAGCCCGGCATCGACGAGGCGCTGGCCGCCTGGATGCCGCAGGCGCTCGACGCGGTGCACGCCGACGTCACTGCGTGGCTCGGCCACGTACCGGGGCGGCCCACGGTGATCGAGCTGCACCCCGACCACAAGAGCTTCGCGGTGCGCATCACCGGCATGCCGTGGATCCACACCATTGCCGCAAGCACCGGACCGCTCATCGCGCTCGAGGCGCCGCGCGAGGGTGCGCCGGCGCTGCACCTGGGCACCTTCGACTGGCAGGAGGTGCTTCGCCACGAATACGTGCACACGGTGACGCTCGAACAGACACGCAACCGCATCCCGCACTGGTTCACGGAGGCGCTGGCCACGCACCTGGAGACCGGGCCGCGCTCCTGGGAGGCGGTGCAGCTCCTGGCGCAGGCGTACGAATCCGACGGGCTGTTCGACCTGGATTCCATCAACCTGGCGTTCGTGCGGCCCAAGAAGAAGAACGATCGCCAGCAGGCCTACGCGCAGGGCGCGTGGATGGTGGAGTTCATCGAGAAGGAGTGGGGTCGCGAGGCGATCCTCAGGCTCCTCGATCGCTACCGCGATGGCACCGACGAGTCGAAGGCGTTCGCCGACGTGCTGGCCATCGACCGCGCGGAGTTCATGGGCCGCTTCCACGCCTATGCGGAGAAGGACCTGCGCGCGTGGGGCTTGCTGGCGGAACCGACGCTCGCGAAGGTGGTGGAGGAGATCCGCGCCGAGACCGGCGCGAAGGCCGGCGCGGTGGAGATCTCCGACGAGCGGCTCGAGGCGCTGCTTGCCAAGCACCCCGCGCATCCCGACTTCCTGGAGCTCTGGCTGCGACGCAAGCTCAAGGGCGATGCCACTCCCGACGCAGCCACGGTGGAGCGGCTGCAGGCCTATGCCGCGGCGCGCCCCGCGGACCCGTGGCCGCACCGCGTGCTCGCCAAGGCGGCGCTTGCCGCGGGCGACACGTCCGGAGCCGTCCCCCATCTGGAAGTCCTCGACAGGAATGCCGATAACGATGCCAATTTCGCGCTGGAACTGGCGCGCATCGAGCGGATCCGGAAGAATCTCCCCCGCGCCCTTGAACATGTGACGAAGGCTGCGAGAATCAAGGCGTATGACCCGGCCACCCGGGAGCTCGCGGCCGCGATTGCGGTGGAGGGCGGCGAACTCGGGGTGGCCCGGATGCATATCGAGGCACTGACGCACCTGGAGCCGGCGGTGGATCGCCATCGGCAGCGCCTGGCGCGGATCGACGAGATGATTGCCAGGAAGCGCGCTCCCTGAGACAGGATCCAGAAGACACATGCAGACACGCACCACCACGATCCTCGCAGCCTTCGCGGCACTCGCAGCCGCGTCGGCGCCCGCGTCGGCGGACCTGTCGTTCGGCGAGCCCGAGTTCTACGTGGATTGCACGCCGGCCCACTACCCCACGCGGGTGCGGCTCTTCGACATGGATGGCGACGGCGTGCGCGACCTGGTGATTTCCGGGCGGGACGTCCAGAAGAAGCTCAACTGGTGCCGCCTGAACGGCGATGGAACGCCCGGCCCGATGCAGACCGTCGACGTGGCGGGCCAGACGGACGACCTGGTGGTGGCCGACGTCGATGGCGATGGCCAGCAGGAGCTGGTGCTCGTGATCCGCTCGTACACCGGCCACCTGCAGGTGATGCATCGCGCCGCCAACGGGCAGATGGTGCCGGGAACGCTCTTCGCGCTCGATCGCGAGCCGCGCTCGATCGCCGCCGGCGACTTCGACGGCGACGGCCGGACGGACTTCGCCGTCTGCTGCTACGGGAGCGATCACGTCACGATCGTGCACAACGGCCCGGGCGTGAACTTCTCCGTCACGCAGCGCATCCGGATGGACGCGTGGTCGGGCGGCATCAGCGGTCCGCAGGACGTCAAGGCCGCCGACCTGAACGGCGACGGCCGCGCCGACCTCGTCGTCGGATGCATCGGCACGCGGCGGTTCGACGTGCTCTTCGGCGAGGCGAACGGCACCTTCCGCGGGCCGGTCTCGTGGCTGGCGCCCGACTTTCCCGGCGCCAGCAAGCCCGCGGTGGTCACCTTCGACCTCGGCGACATCGACGGCGACGGCGACATTGACATCCTGGCACCGCTCCTTTCGACGGGCGTCGGCCAGCCGCTCACGGTGTTCCGCAACGACGGCCAGGGCGGCTTCGGCACCGTGGTCAAGGTGGGGCAGGGCGACAGCGGATACCACTGGGGCGCCTTGCTCGCCGACCTCGACGGCGACGGCGACCTGGACGCGGTGAGCAGCACGGCGCTTCCCGGCAACATCTGGGTGTGGCGCAACGACTCCACTCCCGCCGGTCTTGCCTTCGGTGCGCCGCAGCTCCTGGGCTATTCGAGCTTCGCGCGGCATTTCCTGGCGGTGAACGTCGACGGTGACTGCGATCCGGACCTCCTGGAGGCGGACATTGCTGGCCAGTACGTGATGGGCTACCCGAACCTCCGCAGCTGCTTCGATGCCATGGCGCCGGGACGCGTGCGTGCGGAGGAGTCCGTGTCCGCGCTCGTTGCCGACGCGCGCACGCTCGGCGATTCGCCCGCGTGCGCCCTGGCGCGGGAACTGGCGTCGTTCGGGCCGGACCCGGGCGCGACGCCGAGTGCGGCCTCGTTCGTTCCGCCGGCGGCGTGCGGACCGTCGGGCGGCGGCGGTCGATGCGACGAGCCGCACGCCACGCCCGGCTGCTTCACCACGCCCTGCTGCGAGAAGGTGTGCGGCTTCTCGGTCGATTGCTGCACGGTTGCATGGGACCAGACCTGCGTCGACATCGCCGCCTCCGAGTGCGACGGCATGGTGTGCCCGTCGATCGGGCCATGCAGCGTGGTGCATGCCGACCCCGGCTGCGAGGATCCCGATTGCTGCGGGCGCGTGACGCCGCTCGACGGCTACTGCGAAGGCGCCACCTGGGACTGGGTGTGCGTGGCGCGTGCCGCGGCGCTCTGCGGATTGCCGCCCTGCACGGTGACCGTGCCGGCGGGTGCCCTGTCGGAGGAAGAGGTGTGCTACAAGCACCTCAACGATGGCCCCACGCGCGACGGGCAGTCCCGCCTGCTTTCGGCAGGCCAGACGATGTACGGCACGTGCACCACCGGCGCGCCGCGCGACACCGACTGGTATTCGCTCGGGTCGAGCGGCGGCAACCGCACGGTGCGTCTCACGCTCGACGCGGAGTTCCCGGCCGAGCTCCACGTGATGCAGGGCCCGATGGCCGGACCGCTCCGCACGGTCTCGATCAGCTTCGGCGGCCGCTGCAGCCCGATCGTGGCCGAGTTCCCCGTGGTAGGCGACCAGTGGTACGCGGTGGTCACGCTTGGCCAGGACTGCGGGCCCCTCCGCAGCGGCCAGCCGTGCACGCTGCACGACCCGTACCTTCCGCCCCCGCCCGATGATCCGCCGATCGAGCCCGGCTTCGACGGGATCAACTACTGGATCCGCCATGAATGCGTCTCGTGCACCGGCCAGGTGTTCGGAGACTTCAACGGCGACGGCGTGGTCAACGGCAGCGACCTCGGCGTGCTCCTGGGCCAGTTCGGCGTGCAGAACCCGCAGGCGGGCGACCTGAACCACGATGGCGTCGTGACCGGCGCGGACATCGGCCTGCTGCTCGGCGCATGGACGACCGGGTGAGATGCCGGCGCGCATTTATCGCTCATTGGACTTCTTTCCTTCCCTTTCCGGCACCCCGTGATAGGTTCAAACCCATGCGATCCATGAGATCCACGCTCTGCGCGCTGTCCTTCCCGTCGTTCCTCGCACTTCCCGCGGGCGCGGCGATGCAGCAGTGGTCGTGCTCGGTGACGCCCGCGAGCACCTACTCGCAGCAGACGAACATCGCGCTGCCGCTGGTGGGGAACTGGATCGGCAACTACGACGCCGTCGCCAACCCCACCGGCACGCGCACCATCCCCGGGTTCTTCGGCGGTTCCGGCAACAACCTGATCGCGTTCACCGCGACGGTGAAGCCGAAGGCAGCCATCGGCAACACCCATCCGTCGGGCATCTTCCGGTTCGGCTTCGACCAGGCCAGCGGCGCGGTGGACGTGGCCAACCTGTCGCTCGACCTGCTCGGCGGGCAGTCGGGCACCATCAGCACGTCGATGCAGCTGACCTACTCGACGTTCCGCACCGTGCAGCCGACGTCCACGTTCATCGGGCTCACGAACGTGGACGTGCCGGTCGACAGCGGATCGCTCAACGGCGCCACCGCGTTGCAGTCGGGGCCTGCCGTCGGCACGGCTACGGCCAATACGGACGGCACGTGGAACTTCGCGGTCACGGTGCCGGTGAACGTGACCGTGTCCGGCACCGCGCTTTCGCAGCCGTTCTCGAGCACTTCGCCGGCCGCCATCGCGCTCACGGGGACGATCTCGATCACCGGCAGCGTCATCAGCATCACCTCGCAGGGTTCCGTCAACGACAGCGCCGCCGTCACTGCGCCGCCGCCGCTCGTGAACCAGCCGTTCGACCTTCCCACGGTGCTGCCGTCGGGTTCCGTGGCGCACCTCCTGATCAACGGCACCTTCTCCAACGGGACCAGCACCACCACCGCCAGCTCGAACCTGGTGATGACCGGCACGCCCGCGCCGATCCTCGGCGACCTGAACCTCGATGGCCGGGTGAACGGTGCGGACCTCGGACTGCTTCTCTCGGGCTGGGGCCAGCCGGGGATTTCCGACCTCAACAACGACGGCACCACGAACGGCGCCGACCTGGGCCTGCAGCTCTCGAACTGGACGGCCGGCTGACCGCGGCGCGGCGCACGCGCCGCGCGTGGGTCACGCATTCGGCATGTTCGGCGTGTTCGGCGTGGCCCACGGCAGCCGTGCCAGGTCAACGTTGCCGCCGCACAGCACGCAGACGGTGGCTCGATCCATGCTTCCGCCCACGCGGCCTGCAAGGATCGCGGCCACGCCGACCGCGGCGCTCGGCTCGATCACCAGCTTCTCCTGCATGAAGATCACCCGCATGGCGGCGACGATCTCGTCCTCCGAGACGAGCGCGATGGCATCCACCAGGTCCCGGATGACCGGGAACGTGAGT
>Ga0214921_10011270_pt1 | contig 10889 bp, 11 predicted proteins | sample LL1505_MetaG_FD_177992 | JGI IMG/M metagenome (GOLD analysis project Ga0214921, IMG submission 177992) | Freshwater microbial communities from Lake Lanier, Atlanta, Georgia, United States - LL-1505 | ecosystem: Environmental > Aquatic > Freshwater > Lake | place: USA: Georgia | collected...
TAAGGGAAAAACTTATCAACAAGAGCTGGAGGATGCCAAAAAAAAATATACTTTTGATGTAGAAAAATTTAGAAGTATTACATCAGATGAATCCTTTATTCTCAAAATTACTAATATTAAACGTACTGCAACTTGAGGTTGTAAGTGCCTAGGATAATTTCTGTCATAAATCAGAAAGGTGGTGTTGGCAAGACTACTACAGCAATTAATTTGGCTGCTGGACTTGCTCTTAAAAATTATAAGGTTTTGCTTATTGATCTTGATCCCCAAGGTAATGCTTCAACAGGTATAGGCATAAATCAGAATGAAAGAGAAAAATCTATTTATGATTTACTCATAAAAAAAGATTCTTTTTTTGAATGTATAAAAAAAACTAAAATAGAAAATTTAAGTATCATTCCAGCAAATGCAGATCTATCAGGACTTGAAACTGAAGTTGCAAATAATTCTCAAAAAGCTTTTTTATTAAAAAATATTATTGATGATCCAATGAATAATTTAGAGAAAGAAAAGTTTTCTTACGTTATAATTGATTGTCCACCATCTCTTAGTCTTCTGACAATCATGTCTTTGGTTATTTCTCATTCATTAGTTGTTCCATTGCAAACGGAGTTTTTTGCGTTAGAGGGTTTAAGTCAATTAGTTAAAACAATAGACCGTATAAAAATCAATTTAAATCCAAATTTAGAAATACAAGGCATTGTGCTAACTATGTATGATAAGCGAAATAAACTTTGTGCTGACGTTGAAAAAGAGGGAAGAAACTTTTTTGGAAATAAGGTTTATAATGCAAATATACCGCGAAATGTAAGGGTTTCAGAAGCTCCTTCATTTGGGATGCCGGTGATTTTGTATGATAAGAATTGCTCTGGTTCTTTGGCTTATATTAAGCTCGTAGATGAATTTTTAATTAGAGAAAATTTACAAGAAAAAAAGGTTGCATAAATGATTGGAAATAAATTTAAAGGTTTAGGAAAAGGCCTATCAGCACTGCTAGGAGACGTTCCTTCAGAAAATATTCAAACTAAAAATTCTTCAGAAAAAATTTCTATACATTTTGTATATGCCAATCCATCTCAGCCGAGAAAGAATTTTAATCAGGAGCTGTTGAATGAGCTTTCAGAGTCAATTAAGGAACAGGGAATTATTCAGCCAATATTAGTTAGAAAAAAATCAGAGGATAAATATGAGATCGTTGCTGGAGAAAGAAGATGGAGAGCAGCTCAGCTTGCAAAAATTCACGAAGTTCCAGTTATTATTTTAAATATTGATGAAAAAAAATCTTTAGAACTTGCAATATTAGAAAATATTCAAAGATCAGATTTAAACGGAATAGAAGAGGCTTTAGGTTATGATAATTTAGTTAGAAAATTTGGCTACTCTCAAGAAGCATTATCAAAAATTTTAGGAAAAAGTAGAAGCCATATTGCTAACACTCTTAGGCTTGCCGGTCTGCCTGAAGAGATAAAAAAAATGATATCTGATGAATTATTAACGGCTGGACATGCTAGATCTTTAGTTAATATTCCTGATAATATTAGACTTGCTAAAATAATAGTTAACAAAAATCTTTCTGTAAGACAGGCTGAACTTCTAGTTAAAAAAGAGCAAGTTTTTTCGGGTTCAAAAAAAACTCAAACAAATAATAAAGATACAAACATAAAATCTTTAGAAAGTGATCTGGAACTCTTAATGGGAATAAAAGTAGATATTAAAAATAAAAAGAGCAACTCCGGCGAAATTAAATTTTCTTATAAGAATCTAGATCAGTTAAATAAAATTATTAGTGTTCTTAAGGGTTATTTTGGATAAGTTTTGAGTTAAAAAATAATAGAATTGAGTATCTTGATTTAAATCATTTCTCTTAAACTCAGTTTCGATAGTATTTAAATTACTAAGAAATTTTTCAAGATTATTAGTGCTCCAAATTTTTAATATATTTTTTATTCTATCTTTGTCTTTCCAAAAAATAGGAGGCTTATATTTTTCAATTCTTTCGTCTATTGAAAGACTCTTATTATTTTTTTGTATATCAAGAATTTTAATTATGAAGGATCTTAGAACAATAATTATTTCTATAAAATTTTTTTCATAATTAGACATGTTGGATATAAATTCATTAATATCTCTCTCATTTTTAGATAGCAAAACATCAATAATTTCATCATTTTTTTTCAAATCTACATCAGTGCAAATTTCTTCAATTATTTGATCTGTAATTTTTCCTGAATTTTTATATAGATTTAATTTTTCTATTACCTCTTTAATCTTTGATCTTTTCAAAGAAGAAGAATTAATAATAGTTTCGCTTTGTGAATTGGACAACTGAATATTATTTGTCGTGAGTTGATGTGTGAGAAATTTTTTTATATCAAATTTAGTTTCTTGATAACAGGGGATATAAATGGCTAATTTATCATATTCTCCAAATTGTCTTAGTTTTGAATTTTTTAGGAGTATTTCAGAGTTTAGAATAATAATATTATCATTAATATTATTTTTTATTTTATTAATAATTTCTAGTATTTTGTCAGAACAGTTTTTAATGATTGAAATATTTTTATTATCATCAAATAATGATCCATTAAGATAATAATTAATAATATTTTCTGGACTCTTGATTATATCTTCTTCAAAAAAAGATTTTGAGATCTTATTCTGTTCTACAAATTTAGATACAATTTGTTGATTTAAATCATTAATTAAATCTTGATTTTCACCGTACAAAAGAATTATTTTTTCCTTAAAAAAATCTTTTTTTTTTAAAATTATCTCTTGTGATTTTAAGAGCATTGAAACTAATTTAATGAGACCCTAGATTTGAATAAGATGTTTTGAATTATTGAATCTAATAATAATCTTTTCTCATTATTTTTTACTAGAATATTATTTGATAAATTGTCAGTGACAGAAACTCTTTTATCTTTAGTTATAGCGTCTTGATATATTACAACACCATTTTTATCTTGAAATTGATAGCTTACAGTCAATCTAATAACTTCTTCACTTGCAATCCCCCTTGAATCCACAATAGAGCTTTCGGCTGTATCATAGATTTGAGCTTTAAATATATAAGCATTCAAATTTTTTTCATCCTTTTTAAAATTTAATTTTTGTTCTAGATTAAAAGCCAGGTCTTTGTCACCCACTATTTCAGATTTAGAAATAACTACTTGTTTAGCATTTCCAGTGTAAATAGGTGAAAAACCACAATGAGTTAAAATGATTGATATTATAAGAACTAAAAAAAATTTATTTATCATTAGTCACAATATTAAGTAATTTGTTTTTTATAAAAATCTTTTTTAATATATTTTTTTCTTTTAATATAACTTTAATATTTTTAATTGCTAAGGATTTACAAAAGATATTTTCTTCACTTTCATTATTAATAGCGTTGATAATTGCTCTTTTTTTACCATTTATTTGAATTACAACATCAAAATAATCTTTTTTTATAAGAGCATTCTGAATTTTTGGCCATTGCTGTGAGTTTAGATCATTTTGTTTTGCAATTTTTTCCCAGCATTCATTTGCAATGTACGGAATGAAAGCAGATATAATAATTAAATATTTTTTATAAGCCTCTATAATAGATTCTTTTTCTAAAGTTTTTTTATCAATTTCATCATTAAGATTATTTAAAAAAACATAAAGTTTAGCGACAGCAACGTTTATATGGAACCTTTCTATGCATGTTGTGATTTCGCTTATTAGCAAATTAATCTTATTTGAAAATTTATTTTCAGAGTCATTATTTTCCTTTTTATATAGTTCTAATTTTTCATAAGTTCTCCAAATTTTTTGGATATATTTAAAGGCACCTTGAATTCCATTATCACTCCATTGTATGTCTCGATCTGGAGGACTGTCTGATAAGATAAACCATCTTACAGCGTCTGATCCATAGATTTTGATAATATCATCTGGATCAATAATATTTTTTTTAGATTTAGACATGGCTTGACTATCGCCTTTTGTAACCTTTTCTTTATTTTCTAAAAAATAAGATCCATTATTTTCAATAACTTCTTTTGGAAAAACCCATTTTCCTTTTTCTGTTTTAAAAGTTGGATGACAAACCATGCCCTGAGTAAAAAGATTTTTAAAAGGTTCAGAAAATTTTAATTTAAATTCGTCTTTTAAAGCCAAAGTAAAAAATCTTGAATAAAGAAGATGAAGTATGGCATGCTCAACTCCACCAATGTATTGATCCACAGGCATCCAATAATTAGCATCCTCTATATTGAATGGCTTATCTTTTGCTTGCGGTGAGCAAAAACGCAAAAAATACCAAGAAGAGTCTACAAAAGTATCAAGAGTCTCAGTTTCGCGAACCGCTTTCATTCCAGTGGTTGGACATCTTGTATACTTCCAGGTTGGGTGATTTTCTAATGGATTTCCTGGCTTGTTAAAGTCAACATCTTTAGGAAGCTGGATGGGCAAATCTTTTTCTGGAACTAAAATAATTTCACCATCCTCTCGATACATAATAGGAATAGGACATCCCCAATATCTTTGTCTTGATATACCCCAATCTTTTAAACGATAAACTATCTTAGAATTACCAAGGTTTTTTTCTTCTAATTTTTTAATGATAATTTTTTTTGCTTCTTCTGTTTTTAAATTATCAATGAAATCTGAGTTAATAATATAGCCATCTTCAGCATAAGCTTCATCTTTGATATTAATAGTTTTAGATTTATCAGGTGTTACAACTGGAATAATTTCTAAATTATATTTTTTTGCAAATTCTAAGTCCCTCTGATCATGAGCAGGACAACCAAATATAGCGCCAGTTCCATAATCCATAAGTATAAAATTAGCTACATAAATTGGTAGTTTTTTATTTAAAAAAGGGTGAAAAACAGAAAATTTAGTCTTAAATCCTAATTTTTCATTTTTAGATAAAAAAGATTCAGTTCCAGTATTTTTTAGAGCAAGATCTTTAAAATTTTTAAAATTTTTATCATCTTCAAGATTTTTAGTAAAGGGGTGGTCGGGAGCAATTGCTAAAAATGACGCTCCAAATATTGTATCTGGTCTTGTAGTAAAAATTTTAATTTTAATATTTTTTAAATCGGAGATAAAGTTGATCTCACATCCTTCGGATTTTCCAATCCAATTTTTTTGCATTAATTTTACTTTTTCTGGCCATCCTTCTAAATTATTTAAAGAATCAAGCAATTGATCGGAATATTTTGTAATATTTAAAAACCATTGATTTAATTTTTTTCTTTCAATGACTGCTCCAGACCTCCAGCCTTTGCCGTCAATAACCTGTTCATTTGCTAAAACAGTATTGTCAACTGGATCCCAATTTACGTAACTTTCTTTTTTATAAATTAATCCTTTTTTAAGAAAAAAAAGAAATAAACTTTGTTGGTGTTTATAGTAATCTTCATTGCATGTGGATAATTCTTTGTCCCAATCAATAGAAAGACCAAGTCGTTGCAATTGGGATTTCATTGTAGAAATATTTTTTAATGTCCAATCCTTAGGGTGTAAATTATTTTGTATTGCTGCATTTTCGGCAGGTAGGCCAAAAGCATCCCAGCCCATAGGGTGCAAAACATCAAAATTATTTAATCTTTTAAAATTAGCAATGACATCGCCTAAAGTATAATTTCTCACATGTCCCATATGAATATTTCCTGACGGATATGGAAACATTTCTAAACAATAAAATTTATTATTTTTATTATTTTTAGTTTTAAAAATTTTTTCTTTTTCAAAAAATTTTTGCCACTTTCTTTCTGTTGTGGCGGGATTATAATTATTCATTAAACTAAAAGACTATTAATTTTGTTTTTTAGTTTCCTCAACTTTTAAAATTCTTGCTGTGTTAATAATCGAATCTTTTATTTCTTTGGTAAAATTATCATCTAATTTTTTTATAGTACATTTTCCAAGAGAGTCACAAGTTTTTTTATGAGAAGTTACTTCTATAGAACTGGACTTAAGTTCTGAACTCAAAAACTTAACAGTTAATTTTATTTGTTCATTTGAATTTTCTTTATCGGAGTACCAGTCATAAACAATTATTCCCCCTGAATAGTCAGCATTATTTAAGGGAATAAAATCTAAACTTTTTAGTGTTGCTCTCCATAAAATATTTGATGAGGCAAATTCAAATGTATTTGATCCAGACTTTCCCCCAATATCCCCAAAAAGACCACTACTTGATCTAGCATTTTCTCTGGCTTTTTTGACAGGATCAGGTTCAATATTAACTTTCTCCCCAGTCACAGGGTCTGTTTTGCCACATTGCATTAAAAATACAAAAATTAATAAAAAAATAGTGCTTTTGTGCTTTTTGAACATAAAATGAGGCACTTTAATTAATGATTTTAACTAAATCTATTTAATAATAATATATCAAATGTTGTATAAATGCAACACTACTTTGCAAATATAATATAAAATTATGTTTATTGTAAAATTAGAGCCTCTAAAATGTTAAAAATCGTGCAAGTATTTAATTATAAAAAATAATTAGATATTAAATTTATAATAACAATAAGGAAAATATAAATGAAAAAACTAATGTTAACTACAGCTTTAGCAGGATTACTAGTTGGTGGTAATGCTATTGCTCAAACTACTGTTACAGGTGAGTTACGTTTAGCTTTGCACGCTTCTGCAGCTAAAGGTGATACAACTGCTAGCAAAAGAAGTATTGGTAACGAGCAACAAATCAATATTCAAACAAAAGGAAAATTAAATGTTGGTGGTTTAGACTACGCAGCTGGTTTTTCTATTGAAAATGATGGTGCTCAAGCTACTACTTTATTTAACGAAAACGTTTACATGGACTTCACTAATGCAAGTTCTGGTACAACGATTTCTATATCTAAAGATCACATACAAAGAGCTGACACAGATAGATCAAATGGTGTATTTTTTGGATACTCACCATTAGATACTACTGACGGTTCAACTGCTGCCACTTCATTGTTCACAGCTAGCGGAACATCTGTAGGACAGGCCTTTGGAATTGGTATTATTCAAAACGTAGGTAGTTTTGGTAAAGTATCATATTTCTACACTCCATCAGCGGGTGATACTGCTACTACATCAGAAGGTAACGCGGAAACTGATGCAGAAGCGGGATATGAAATGGGCTTTACAGGTGATCTAGGAGTTAAAGGTTTAGATGTTTATGCATTTAAAAACCAAGTTAAAAAAGCTCCAGCAGACGCTAAAAAAGGTGAATTTGCAAACTATGGTGTTAAATATACTACAGGTCAAATCACAGGTGGCTACACAAAGAAAATCTTCACAGCCGCTTCAACTTCTGCAGCTGCTAACGAAACTACGGAAAACCATTATGGTTTAGGATATGCTGTAGACAACAATTTAACTATTGGTGTTTTCAAAGCAACGGTTTCTAAACAAGGCGCTGTTGAAAAAGAAAATGTTAACTATCTTCAAGTTGGTTACAACTTAGGACCAGTAGCTTTATTAGCTGGTGTGTCTCAAAACAGAAATATCAGTGGTGTATCTGCTGCTACAGCTGATGCAGACACTTTATTTGTAAGATTAGTTGGAGCGTTTTAATTAACCTCAGTTAATTTTATCACAAAAACCTGCCCATGTTAAAGTGGGCAGGTTTTTTTTTGCCTATTCGGATTCGGTAATTAATCTTTGGAAAGCAACAGAAGAAGCTTTAGTTAAATTTATTTTTTTTATATTATTTTCTAAAATACCACCTAAAGCACATAGGTTTGTATTCCACATTCTAGATATTAAATTGAATTTAATTGGACCAAGAATTTTATTAGTTGAATATTTGGGATTAAAGAATAATGGTGATAAGGTAATAGTTTCACAGTTCTGCATCTTTTTAAAATAATATTCTAATTGATTGTGAGCAGATCCAATGATGTGGAATTTTTTTAAAAAAAAATCGCTTAGGTTTACTCGTTTGTTTTTGCTTGATATGAAGATTCCATAAGCTTTAATTTTTAAAGCTATTTTGTAATTATTTATAATATATAGTGGTATTTCGTTCTTTGCGCAAAAGTCTCGAATTTCGATACATTGTCTTAGTGAAACATTATTAAAGTCTTCGTTATTAAAGATTATTTGGACATTATTTATTTTTTTTATATTTTTTTTAATTTTTTCGTCTAGATTTTTAATAAAGATATATTTTTTTAATTTGTTATTTATCATTTATTTTTAATACTTATGAATTTTCTACACAATTTTATAACTATAAGAAATGAGATAAAAGATCACTTAAATAAAGTTAATTTAATTATTGTAACAAAAAATCAAAATTTTAAAAAAATTGACCACCTTATAAACGAAGGTCATAAAGATTTTGGTGAAAATAAAGTTCAAGAGGCTAAATTGAAATGGCAAGATTTTCTTAAAAAAAATAACGATATAAGATTACATTTTATAGGAAAACTTCAGTCTAATAAAATTAAGGGTATAGGAGAATTGTTTCAATTTATACATTCTTTAGATAGTATTAAAAATGCAGAATTATTAGCCAAAGAAGAAATTAGATCATCAATAAAATTAAAATATTTCATTCAAGTTAATATTGCTAAAGAAATTCAAAAATCAGGAATCCAAGAGGAAAATTTAACTGATCTTTTGATCTTTTGCAGAAAACTTAATTTAAATGTTATTGGCCTAATGTGTATTCCTCCTGCGACTGGAGATTCGTCAATTCTCTTTAAGAGATTGCAATATCTTTCTTCTAGTTATTCTTTAAAAGAGTTGAGTATGGGCATGAGCAATGATTATAAAAATGCAATTATTAATGGAGCAACTTACGTCAGAATTGGTTCTTTAATATTTAATCAAGATTAAAAAGCTGAAATTTTTATCTTAGTGTTTTTTTTAACTTTTTGTAGAAGTTTTATTAAATCAGCTTTTTTTACCGCCACACATCCTGCGGTGGGTTCGTAGTTATTTTTAGCAACATGAATAAATATTGCGCTTCCTTTGTTTTTTCTAACAGGATTCACATTATAGTTTAAAACTGCCAATATATCATAAACGCTATCGTTCCTATAAAGTTTTTCATAACTAAATTCGCTAGGTAACTTTATTTGTTGGTTATAAAAATTACTTCCCGGATCGTCACACCAACCCATATTTTTTTTAATCTTAATTTTTTTAATTGAAGTTTTAATTTTTTTAATCTTATCATGCCTATAATAGATCGTTGTTATTTTAAATATTCCTACAGGAGTTATGTTATCACCTTCTTTTGTTTTCTTTCTAATTCCATCTTTGCCTAAAGCACAACGAAATTCTAAATTTTTATACTTTAAATATCCAGATTTTCTTACAATAATCATTTTAAATGTAATATATATTTATTTATGAATAATATTCATCTTCATATTATTGGATCAGAAATTTTTACCTCTTTATTAGATGAATTAAATCTTAATTATAATATAAGTTCGGGTAAGAATCTAAAATACAACAAACAAGATCTTTTTGTTAGAATTATATTTGTTCACAAATTACAATTAGATGAGATAAAAAAATTTTTTTTAGAAAATATTCCAACAATTTTTTTACTAAATACCAAAGATTACTTAAAAAAAAATAAGTTAAATTTAAAGGAATTTCATGTTGCTTTATTTACACCAATAGAAGTTTTGTCGTTTAGAGAAATATTAAATATTTTAATCACAAAGTATAATTTTTTTAAAAAATCTAAAATTATTATTAATGGTTATGAAATAGATTCAAATCAAAGAATTATTATGAAGAAGGGAATTAAAGCTAAACTTACAGAAAAAGAATTAAACTTAATTTTAATCTTAGATAATAATAATGGTTTAAAAAAATCTTCTTTATTAAAAAGTATATGGAATCATAGTTCAGATTTAGAAACGCACGCTTTTGAAACTCATTTACATCGATTAAGAAAAAAAATGAATAAATTTTTCAACGACAAGAAATTTATTATAGAAAAAAATTCTCTATATTATTTATCTGATTAGATTTATTAATTTACTCTAGTCGAGCTCCGATTTTTTGAATTACTTTTGAAGCAAGGACTGATCCAGTCGTTAGACATTTTTTAATCTCTGATTTTTCTAAATATTCTTTTAAAAATCCTGCTGCAAACAGATCCCCAGCGCCAGTTAGATCTAATATTTTATCAACTTTTGTACTATCGCAGTTTATAATTTCATTATTTTTGATAGCAAGACTCCCGCTCTCGCTTCTTGTAACAACTATTAATTTGTTTAATTCTTTTAATTGACTAATAGAATCTAATAATTTTTTTTTACTTGTTAATTCATTTATTTCATTTTCATTCCCAATTAATATATCTAGGTCATTTTTTATAAGGTTATAAAAATCTTCTTTATGTCTAGTTACACAAAAAACGTCAGACAAGCTCATTGCAATTTTTACTTTATTTTTTTTTGCTAAACTTATTGTATGTTTAAACATTTTTTCACTTATTCCTTTATCCCACAGATACCCTTCCAAAAAAATTAATTCATTACCTTGGACATTATTTTCACCTATATCGCTCTCAGAAAGATAAGAAGATATTCCAAGATAAGTACACATAGTTCTTTCCGAGTCAGGAGTAATTAAAATGATTGAGGCACCTGTAGATAAATTTTCATTTTTTTGAAGATAGGGAAACTTTACATTTATATCCTCAAGACTTCTTTTGTACATTTCTCCAAAACTATCAGAGTTAATTTTTCCAATAAAAGAAGGTTTTCCTTTTAGATAAGCAATTCCAGACATCGTATTAGCAACAGAACCTCCTGCTACAATTTTTTCAATTTTAATATTTTTTTTAAGATCTTCAAATTCAGATTTATTTATGAGCTTCATAGAACCTTTAATAAGGTTTCTTTCTTTTAAAAATTTCTCATCAACTTTTG
>Ga0214921_10011271_pt1 | contig 10889 bp, 12 predicted proteins | sample LL1505_MetaG_FD_177992 | JGI IMG/M metagenome (GOLD analysis project Ga0214921, IMG submission 177992) | Freshwater microbial communities from Lake Lanier, Atlanta, Georgia, United States - LL-1505 | ecosystem: Environmental > Aquatic > Freshwater > Lake | place: USA: Georgia | collected...
GCTTCAATTTAACAATGCGCTATAAATAGCTATATTAAGTAATGAGTTTTAGTAAAGAAAAGCCGACAATTCTTTACCAAAAAGCTAAGTCATTGATTAATGGAAGATCTTAACTTAGCCATTTTCGATAGACCATTTTTATAAAAGAAAACAAACTAATAACGACAAATTATTTATCTTTCTTATAAAAAGGAGCTACAGAAATGGCACAAGCTAAAGTTGTTACTCAAGCAGAGTTAGATCAAGTTCTTCGTTATGTTTCTACAAAACGCTATGCAAAACGTGATCGATGTTTGATCTTGACCACCTTCTGGTCGGGAATGAGAGTGGGCGAGATCGCCAACTTAAAAATGGGTGATGTGATTAATGAAGATGGAACAATTAAAAGTGAAATTAGGTTGAGTGCGCAACAAACAAAAGGAAATACAGCTAGAGTAGTATTCATTCCACAAAAGTTAAAACAAGAAATTGCAGATTACTTAACAACTCGGCATGCAAAACTTCTACATATTCCATTATTTCATACTGACGACCGTATAGGCTTTACACCTAACAGTTTATGTCAGTGGTTTTTTTGGACATATAAGAGAGCTGGCGTTAATGGAGCGAGTAGTCATTCGGGCCGGAAGACATTCTTAACATCATTGGCTAATCGAGGAATTAGTATTCACATCTTAGCAAGTTTAGCTGGACATAAATCAATTGCAGTAACGCATCGCTACTTGATCGCCAACGATGACATGAAGCGTAATGCCGTGGAGCTAATCTAAATATCGTGTTGATAAATGCAGATCTTCATTTTCTTCAAGATCAGGTATATCGCTCATAGAAACACTTAGCCATTTTTCTTTAATGTGATTGTTATAATTATTATCTCTGAGTAATTTTTTGTAACTTATCTTTAGACGTTCAAAGTCAAAATCCATCAAGTGCTCAGGTTTTTTGTTTGATGGAAAAATACCAAGAGCTGCATTTTCAGCAATATATAAAGCATGCTTAAGCTGCCTACTTGTTGCTGCTCTCAAAGAATTTAGGCACTGTAACTGATGAGCTGGATCTATAGAATTTTTATAACCTGCAATCGTTCCAGGTAGACAATTAGTTTCAAGGGCTAGATAAAGAAGGTTTGGTTCGTTTTGATATGCCCTTAACTCTAGAACTTTATAGCAATCTTCAACTGTCTTTTCTCTTAATTTAGATTTGTGCACAGAGTAATTGCCAACTGGAATTCCTGGTTTACTAAAATTAACATGCTCGTCTAAATAATCCTCAATTAGCTTCATAGTTTTTTTCTTAGTTGATCTAATTGGAATTCCTATAGCGGCAACAGATGGGAAACCTCGCGTCGTAATAATTTCTCTCTCAAAATCAAAAAACCTATTCTTATATTCTTTTATATCAGATTCACTTGGAAGCTTATTAGCTGGCAAATAAAAGAATTCCCGAATTTCAGGATTTTTAACAACTTGGATACTAAATTGGTAACGAGCACGGACATACCACCACAATGCAAAATGAGTTGTCCATATATCACCCCCAAATGCTGAAAAGGTTCTTTTTACTCTATTAAAATGTTCTTTAGATTTGAATCTTCCTATTCCTACTTCAGCTTCTGCTTGATTGTGTTCATAGCCCATTTTCTTTTGTAGCTTTACTCTTTTTAGATTCAATAAACTAAATTCGTAATAGCTTGGACTTATCTGTAAATATCTCTGCAGCCACCAATGGTGCCAAGTAGGTTTTTCACCTTTTTGATATCGCTCCCATGCCCACTCAAAAGCTTCAGCGTATTTAGGAAATCTGTCTGAATAAAAGAGTCTAGTCATTAACAAGAATTATAGTCAAAAATTGATTAAATGACGTTTTTTTTGTTAAGCGTATCGTGGAAATTGTTCAGCACAACCAAGGCAATTTTTATTAACCCGCTGAACATTTTTGAAGGAGAAATATCATGTCTACAAAGACAATTTTTACGCCTAACTCGCAAAACGTCGCATTTGCTCAAAAGGCGATTGAAAAGCTAGATTACTTAGCTAAAGAAAGAAAGGTCTGGGAATCTACAGACTATAAGAAAGCTAATGAAGGGTTATATCGTTTATTAGCTGAATGTTTAGATTTATATCTAAACAAATTTGTTCATGCATCTAATGATGACAAAAAAACTCTCAGACAAGAAATTGCAGCGCGATTAATTGCTGATGGTATTCGTGTTCAAAGCAATACGACTATCTTAACAATGATGATCCGTTTTGTTTTTGCATCTGATCGTAAAAGAGCACATGGCTACACTTACGTTTTGAAAGCTGCTCTTTCATATGACAAGAATGCAAAAGATTTGCCTCAATTTATTAAGGACCAAGGTGGTATTGAGGAAATCAAACGCAGAATGGTTCAATCAGAGAAAGCTATTACTAATAAAGCTGAGCGGGAAAAAGCTTTATTAGAAGTTAAAGCTGATCTAGAAAAAAATGCTAATTATCCGTTAGCAAATGTTTCTATTGATCTTGCAGGTAATAAAGAAACTTTCGCAGTTCTTGTTACAAGATCTAATGCTCAAGGCACTTCCGATGTGGTTGCAATTCTTAAAAATGCAGAAGAAAAGTTTGTCGAAAGCATTCTTAAAAAGATTGCTAAAGACAGGTTAGCCTCTCAAAAAGAAAATGATTCAATTAATGCTGAAACAGCCACATTAGGAATCAAAGGTCGCAATGTGCAAACTAAAGATCAACCAGCAAATGATGAAAAGTTTGATGGTGAATCAATAGCAGCTTAATTTTAACTTTGGGGTAGTTAAAAAGACTGCCCCATTTTTTTTAAGGAAAAAAAATGAATAATATTAAATCAAACTATGAGCCACAGAATATCAGTGACTTAGTAATCGCAGATTCAAGTGTTAAAACATATCTAGAGGATGTTGTTAATGATTATCCTATGGAAAACATTTTATTACTTGGAACTAATGGAACAGGAAAATCAACCATTGCAAAGTTATTGCCTGGGCTAGTAGAAAAAGGTAGTTATAACTATAAATGGTTAGCAGGTGAGGAAAACTTTGATGTGAAAACTGCCAATAAAATTTTAAGTAATGTAATTGGTTTTTCAAATCTATCGAACAACAAATATTTTTATGTAATGTTTGATGAGCTCGACAAAGTTAAAACAAAGTTAGCTTCATTTTGGCAGATGGTTGACACTTGGCCCTCTAAGATTATTCTCATTGCTACGGCTAATGAATATATGTATATCGATAAACCAATGCGCTCACGCTTTAAGGTCTTAAATTTCCCTGCTGTTAAAGCAATTGATTTTTTACCTCGCGCAATGCAAATCTTAAATAATGAAAAAGTAAGTCTCACTTCTCAGTATGTTTTGGGCGAACTTAAGTTAGTTGAGAGTTTTGGGGATATTCGTAAATATCTCAATGTAGTTTCTGATATTCATAGAAATTACATTAATGGACGAATTACACCATATTCACCAATTCAAAATGTTCAGAGAAGACCGGGGATTAAACTGCCAGTTTCTCGGCACTTAACATCGGTGAAATCTTAGAATAGTGTTTTTCTAGCATAGCAATAGAAGTTCCCATTTGTCTTGCGAGGGTGTGTATATCAACACCTTCGCTTAAGGCAATGGTCGCATAAGTATGTCTTAAGCTATAAAGTGTTCTTGTTTGATCTGCTTCATTCTTAAGAAGGTTAGAACCCTTCATTAAACTCATAAATAATGTTCTAAAAGTTTTTGGCTGATAACCATCAGGCGTAACAAAAACTTTTCTATCTAATCTAGCATTCATCAAATCATCTAGTGTTTCGTATTTCAAACCTTGCCATTTATATAGTCGAGTAAGACTTTCTATAAAAGCGTGTTTAGCTATTAAGAAACGCGGTCCTGTTTTACCTGATACCCATACCTTTAAGTATTTCTTATCCTTAATGTAATGCCATTGAAAATGTTTCCATCTCACAGGTATTGCTTCTGTGCCATGCCTAATACCTGTAAATAACAAGAACTCAACATAACATCGACATAGCTTTCTATTTTCTGGATAAAACACGTCATCTGCTTCTTCCCAAGTTTTCATATACTCTAAAAGGTAATCCACTTCTTGTTGTGTGAAAGCAGGGCGAGCTTCACCTTTCGGTCCTTCGACTTTCATAGGCGGTATAGGTTTGTCACTGGGTATATAAGCCATACTGCGTGCGAAGTTCATAATACGGTTATAAGCACTGGAATGATTTTGTTCTGTGCTGGCCTTAGGAATTTTCCCCATTACACTTACTCGCCATTGTTCAAATTCAGCGATGTCAGTCGCGGTGAGTTCAGCAATCTTTTTTTTATCAAAAAATGGGAGTAGGTATTTTTTAATCACGAAAACATAATCACGATAAATCTTTTTGTGTTTGTTTAATGTTTTGGATGCGCGAATATCCTTAAGAACTAAACGTGCTACATCGCCGAATGTTTTAGCACGAATAGGTGTGCCCATTTTGATTTTTGTTTTAAGTGTTTCAAATAAAATAACAGCTTGGTTTTTAGCTTCGTCTAGATCATATTGACCTGTTGATAATCTTATATATTCGCCACTAGGTAGGGTGATGCGAGCTTGCCAATAAACAGATTTTGGTCTGATGTATAAAGTGATTTTGCCATCAAGAAGATGGTGTAGTTGGCTTGCGCGGTTGTGTTCTTCTTTGAAAAAGGATTGTAAATTTTTCATATCCTAGCGTCTCGTTACTAGACGCTAAGCATTTTTATTTCAAACAAAAAAAAGGTCTACCGAATTTTTTTATTTAAGAAGTGTGTAGAAGTTTTCTCTCCACTGTCTTTTATTCAATGCCGAATTTTTAGTGTTTTGATTTACAGAGAAAGGCTGGGAGGCTTGATGGCTATGGTTTGTGGAGGCTTTGAAACTTGGGGCACGCTTTTCAATCCGCTGCTCTACCGACTGAGCTACCTGGCCATATGGAACTTCACAACAAAAACCGTGAAGAAGCGGAATTATAGCAAAAATAGCCCTTTTTATCTTCCCCCAGGCAGAGATTGGTTAATCCGCGGTTCTATCAGCGTCTAGGCAAGTGAAGCCGAGTTCTGAAGCTTTTATCCTTTATAATTTTGGTATGAAATCCTACAATATTCTCTTTCTTTGTACCGGCAATTCTGCCCGTAGCATTTTGGCTGAAGCACTCGTCACAATATTAAGTGGCGGTAAATTTATTGGCTATTCAGCGGGCTCTAATCCAGCAGGAAGAGTAAATCCATTTGCTTCAGAGTTAGCCATAGAAATGGGTTATCCAAAAGAGAAGTTACGATCCAAGAATTGGGATGAATATAGCTTGCCTGATTCACCTCAAATGGATTTCATTATTACGGTATGTGATAACGCAGCTAATGAAGCGTGTCCTATTTGGCTAGGTCATCCATCAACAGCGCATTGGGGATTTCCTGATCCTGCGAGTGTTGAAGGAACAGATCTGATTAAACGAGAAGCATTTCAAAAAACATTATTAGGATTAAAAAAGAATATTGAAGCACTGATTCAGCTACCTATCGATCAATTAGATTTATTATCCTTAAAGAAAGCTATTCAAGACATCCATGATGAATAAAAAATATTTAACAGAATTCTTTGGCACCGCAGCACTATTATCTGTAATCACAGGCTCAGGCCTTATGGGGCAAGCACTTTCGTCTGGTAATGATGCTGTGACACTACTTGGTAATAGTATTGCTACAGGCGCTGGACTTTATGTATTGATTATGATTTTAGGTCCCATTTCGGGGGGACACTTTAATCCGTTAGTCAGTGTGATGGCCTACACCCACAAACAATTAAAACGAAAAGATTTATTACCTTATATTATTTCGCAAATTACAGGCGCAATCGCAGGTGTTTGGATGACACACTTGATGTTTAACTTACCTATTGTTCAAACATCTACCAAGATAAGAACTGGATTAGGTATTTGGGTCAGTGAAGTGATCGCCACACTGATATTACTTACAGTGATTTATCTAGGATTAAAATATGCGAAGAAACATCTTGCGATGATTGTGGCTTTAACAGTGACCGCAGGTTATTGGTTTACTTCTTCCACTTTCTTTTGTAATCCCGCTGTGACCTTTGCTCGAAGTTTAACAGACACATTTGTAGGTATTGCCCCACAAAATATTTTAGGATTTGTCATTCCTCAAATTATTGCGCTCATCCTTATACTTAAAACTTTTAAAAAATAGTTTTATAAACTACCCCTGCATACAAAATAGATGCGAAGAGCAGTTAGGTGATGAGTATTATTTTTTGAAAGAGCATTCTAGAACGCCTACAACCTCTTCCCCAAGATATACCATCAACGCCCCATTTTCTCTATTAAAAGTATAGGCGTACTTATCATTCCAAAAGCGCATACTTTTCTCATCAATAGATACTTTAGTTTGGGTTATTTTATTGACTATAACAATTTGCTTCGCCTCATCAAATTGAACTGACAAAGCTCCACCATCGATTGCATTACAAAAACTAGTCTGCATTTCAGCATATAGATTGGATGCAAAGAGAAGTGATAGAAGTAAAGTTAAAAATTTCATTTTTTATCTTTCATTAAGCCAAATCGCTGTTTCGGTTGCGGCTGAAAAAAATAGGCAAATGGATTAAAAAATAAAAAACCTAAATGCCACCACTTAAATATTTATAGGGCAGTAGCTTTATGTGATGCAAACTGTCTTTTATATAAATACTGAATACCCCAATAAGCCATAAGGTAACTCATTGTATAGATGAAGCTTTGCGGAAGATATTCCCATCCTGTTTGAATACTTTCTTTGATAGTAATATCAGGGAAAGTTCCAGAGAGTAAATTATAGGTTTGGGTTGAGATTAAAAACGCTATCAGTGTTGCTAAAAAACTTAATGCCGTAAACTTTACAAAATTATTCGTGTTTGCAATACGCAAGCCGAAAAACCACATTATTCCGTAAGAAGCTAATAACCCTAAATAACCTACATTGATTGGGATTTGATATGTGTTATTCATTGATAAAGTTGCAAGATCAATTACAACGCTCATTATAAAAAGAGAAATAAACCACTTAGGTTTTTTTAAAATCATGCCACCAACTAAAAAAAGTGCAAAACTTGCATCAGGAAGAGAAACCGAAGTTAAAAGGTGAGCTCCTCTTGTTAAGGCCATCAAGAATAAAATTGCTGAAATGGAAAAATATTTTTTATAAGTTAAGTTCATGTGTGAATTGTATATTAAATTTAATAAAAGTTATTGAATTGTGGGGCTATATTGCACATTTAAAAAAGCTCCGAACCCTGGGGTATTAAACCCATAATTTTTTTGATAGGTTTTGTCGAATACATTTTCGATATTGAGTGAAACCGACCAATTTTTATCGTAAGTGTAACTTCCATATAAGTTGGCTATTGCGTACCCAGCATTTTTTCTACAAAGCGGCGTTTCATCTGGACAAGCAATACCTAAAGCAACGTCTGGTGTAGAGCTGGAAAAGAAGGCTTGGCTACCAATCTTGAATTTATCAAATGCATAGCCGATCTCAAATGAACCGAAGTTTTCAGCTCGCCTTTGTAGCTGACTATTAGTAGCTTTATTAATTGGATCTTGAAAAGTCGCAGAAACTTTAAAAATAAATGAATCTAGGATTGCGTGCCCTGAAATTTCTACGCCATTATTAGCAGATTTAGCAGTATTTTCTAGGCGACGCGTGTTAAAGATATTAATAACAGGACCTGTGGCCTCAATTAAGTTTGTAGTTTCTCTGTTAAAAAGTACTACACGTAAAGTTTTCTTGCTATCCATGTATTGGAGACTCGTTTCCATGGAGTTACTCTTTTCAGGTTTTAAGTTTGGATTACCTCCTGAGCCAATATTATTTAATTGCGCAGATGTAGGGGCACTAAATGCATTGGAGATATTTCCAGCCCACTTCCATTGGGGATTAATGTCGTAACTTAAACCAGATAATCCCGTTGTGGCATCTTCGCCTTTATTAGTATTGTCATGCCGAATATTTAACTGAAGTCCAATGGCGTCAAATTTTCCAGTGTAACCCGCCAAAAAGCTGTTAATAACTCTGGAGCCCTCAAATTTAGCAATACCAAAAAAAGTATCTTCATCTTTAGTTTTAATTTGATTTGATTGGAGACCTAGTAGCAAGGTTTGGTTATTATTGATTACAAAATCATTTAACCATGAAAAATCTTTTTGAGAGGTTTGGTAAGTCCCAATAGGTTGTCTTTGATTGAAATTATAGTCATTTCTGTTGCTCATATTGGAAACCCCATATGTCATTGTTGAGTTCCAAAAGTCATTGATCTGGTTTTTCATAAATAACTGGCTCGATATGTTATTTGAGCGAAGCTTATTCATGCCATTTACACCATCTGCAACAACACCATTAGAAAAATAATCAAATCCAGCATCAGAAAAAATATCAAATTTAGAACCAAGTATTTTTATACCAATCTCTTGCCCAGTTACTATGACTTTAGAAAGATTCATTGACACACTGTTTGAGTTGTAAGCATTTTTAGTTGGGTTTGCAATTGAATTTGCATCATTTTGAGCAGGATTTCTTGTTGCATAGCCATCTGTTTCTTGATGGTTAAGTGATATATTGAAAAGCGTATCATTGAATTTTTGCGAATAACCACCGGTAATATTTTTGGTATTACGACTGCCGTAAGACACTGAACCATAAGGACCAGAAGTATTTCCGCCAGATTTGGTAAATATTTGTATAACGCCACCCATGGCGCGCGGACCATATAGTGCCGATGCATTGCCTCTTAGTATCTCAATATGATCCACTTGGCTTATAGGAATATTTTGCAATGGCGTTGCATTTGAAAACTCATCAGTAACTTTCATGCCATCCACCAAAACTAGGACTTGAGATGAGTTTGTGCCGCGCATGAAGATTGAGGTTTGCATACCTAAACCACCAGCCCTCACAATTTCTATTCCAGGTTGGCCTTGTAAAATGCTACCAACATCTTGAGGTTGCAATCGTTCAATATCTTGTCTTGTTATTACACTGACAGATGTCATTACGTCACTTAGCATTTGTTTTTGGCGACTACCAACAACTACAGTGGGATTAAGATTAACATCTTTCGCAAATAATGAAGATGAGAAAGTATTTAAAGTTAAAGCAATAAGAATAATTTTTTTCATAGTATTTCTAAAAAATCATGCAACCCCGCATGAGATTAATGAATAGAAATACTTTGGGAGAAAATAAATGTGAAGAGTGCTCACAAATTCAATACCACTCCCCGTAGTATTTCTGTGTGAGTTACTAGGCCGGTCTCCGGACTCGTAAGATTTGATTCACGGCCTTCCCGAAATAAATTCAGTGGCATGTGTTATGAATCCACGCTTACTTACCGTTGCGGGGGCAGTATAGGAATTGTTGTTACACTTACCTATTTCCCAGTTTCAATGTTTTCCTAAATGAAGATAAACCTTAAGAAGACATCACCTAACAACTTGAAAACATCTTAGCACATCTTTGCTATACTCAAATTTAACGATTTATAAATTTATTGATTGCAATGCAAAGGATATTTAGTTATGGCAAGAACAGTTAAATGTGTGAAGTTAGGTAAAGAGCTAGACGGTTTAGATTTTCCCCCGTACCCAGGGCCTTTAGGTAAACGTATTTTTGAGAGCGTATCTAAAGAAGCATGGGCTGGCTGGCTTAAGCACCAAACCATGTTAGTGAACGAGAACCGATTAAGTTTTGTAGATCCTGCGGCGCGTAAATATTTAACCGAACAAACGGAAGCTTATTTTTTTGGTGATGGAGCAGATAATGCATCAGGATATGTCCCACCCAAAAGTTAGATAAAAAAGCTAATAAAAAAGCGCTTATCAATTAAGCGCTTTTTTTATATCAAGAATAAAAATTATTCTTTTATAGTCTTTTGAATTTCTTTGATACTTGCGTGACGAATGTCTTTACCTTTTACAGTGTAGACAATATATTCAGAAATATTTTTTGCATGGTCACCAATTCGCTCAATTGCTTTAGCGACAAACATGACTTCGAGTGACATGGAGATCGTTCTTGGATCTTCTAACATAAATGTGACAAGTTGTCGGATGGTTGAACGGTATTGTTCATCAACCAATTCATCTTTTTTGGCAATTTCGACTGTTTTACTAACATCCATACGTGCAAATGAATCGAGTGATGTTCTTAACATTTGACGAACCACTTCCACCATCGTTTTTACTTCACTAAAGCGAAGCTTGGTCATACGATTATCTTCAATGATGCGGAGTGCAGTTCTTGCGATTTTTGTGGCTTCATCACCAATACGTTCAAGATCGGTAATGGTTTTTAAGATCATCATGATCATACGAAGGTCGCCTGCTGCAGGCTGACGTCTTGCAATAATACGAGAACAATCTTCATCCACTTCGATTTCAAGTTCGTTTACGCGTTGATCAGAATCCATAACGCCTTGCGCCATTTGAGCATCCGACTTTACAAGGGCTTCAATAGCATTGACGAGTTGCTCCTCAACAATACCGCCCATTTCTAAAACTTTTGCACGGACTGATTCGAGTTCGTTGTCGTATTCTTTATAGGTGTGTTCTGAAGCCATAATCGTTACCTTAAGTTTAATGTATCAATTTTATTACTAAAATATGACATTTTTATGTCGAAATTGGTTTATTTAGTAATGGTTTTAACGCCGTCATTTGTAGCTAAAAGAAGAACATTGGCAGGTCTTGCTGCGAATAGACCATTTGTGACCACGCCCACGATTTGATTGATGGTTGCTTCCATCGCGATAGGATCTTTAATTACCAGACCATGCACATCCAAGATAACGTTACCATTATCAGTCGTAA
>Ga0214921_10011272_pt1 | contig 10889 bp, 8 predicted proteins | sample LL1505_MetaG_FD_177992 | JGI IMG/M metagenome (GOLD analysis project Ga0214921, IMG submission 177992) | Freshwater microbial communities from Lake Lanier, Atlanta, Georgia, United States - LL-1505 | ecosystem: Environmental > Aquatic > Freshwater > Lake | place: USA: Georgia | collected 2015-05-28
TTATGTTATATTTTGCATATAATTTTATTCATACCATTTGTAAGGTCCGTCACCTTTAACGGTTATGTCATTTTTGAATGGTTCTGCATTTATATCACCGCGCTTACCAATTGCCATCCAGTTAAATTTGCCATTCTCTCCATATACTGTAAATGCGCCATTTTCATCAACTTCAGACGTATTATATAATTTAAGTTTTCCATCATATATACCTGTTATTGTAACAGTAAATTCATATGCCCATCCAGGAATATAATCAGGCAAGTTTACTATTACCGATGCGTCATTTTTAATTTCTGATTTACCGCGGTAATATACACCCACTTCTGGTCCTTCCAAACAAGTATGCACTAAATATTTGTCATCATTAAGGGGGTGGTTTATAATAAATGTTTTACCCTGTTCATAATACCATTGATTGGATACATTATTAAATTTTACAACAGCGCCAGTGTTCCCTAACAGTAAAGCTGGTGTTATAGTCGGCCCTGTAGCACCTGTCCATCCTGTAGCGCCAGTCCATCCTGTAGCACCTGTAGCACCGGTATAACCTGTTGCTCCTTTTGCACCGGTTGGCCCAAATGGTCCCGGAAGAAGATCTTTACAACAATTTTTCGAATTCAAATATGAATTATAAGAACCAAATGTTTCTGACATGATTATATAATGAAATAATATATATAATATTATAAATATTATAAAATAATAATATTTATGAAAAACATATTTTTAATAAATAAGGTATAATAATTATTTTATATAATCAATCAAATCAATTCATCATCGCTGTCTATAATTTTATCATCATCTGTTGTAATATCTAGTGTTTTTTGTGTATATTTATCTAAATATCGATATATTCTATTAATATCTAACTTTGTAACTTCATAATTTTCGAGCATATTATATATTTCATCTTCACTATGAAAGTTTTTAATATGCATAAAAAAAGAAAACATATCTTTTTGGTCCATTGAAAGCTGCTGGCATAGTGTTTTAATAAAAAGTGAATTATTATATTCGGTGCTATATTTTGTTAATACCTTAGTAAATCTTACTTCTACTGGATTAAATTTCTGTTTTTTCGTAAACTGTTCATGATATAATTTATTATTGTAAAACGTCTTAATAAGCGAACTCATTTCATTAAACTGCCAAGCCTGATTTTGGAATGTTATGCGGTCGATATAGTCGGCAAAACATATATTATCTAGCACCTTTTGATAGAATGGTATAGAAACATCTTTTTTATATTTTGTTAAGACATCTATAATATTTTCATGCCATAAAAGTGCAACCGTTGTTCGATCAGTTTCATTCATTAACACTTTATGCTGTTCAATGGGATAATTATTATTTATTAAATGCTGTGTAAGTTTTTTACTATCATCGTTATAACTTTTAGGCTGAAAAATAGTTTGAATAATATCATTCTGTAATATATTATTTTGTTTATCCGCCATTTGATGAATAGAAACAAGTTTTCGTAAATCACCTTGAATAAACGATACAATATTATCATTTAATACTTTATCAAATTTTAAATTCATACATGTTAATAAAGACGTAATTTGGTCACTTGATGGTGTTTTTATTTCGAATGTATGACACACTTTCATTAACTCTTTTATTTTTTTATTTATCTGATAATTTCCAATACATATAATCGGGTTAAATGATACTTCCTCTATTTTTTGTTTTTTTGTTTTTTTTGGCCGTATTAATTTTATTAGAGAATTAATTCCACTTTTATCCCCATTATTCATCGCATCAATTTCATCCATCACTATAACAATTTTTTTTATTTTTTTCTCAAACATTGACATTATATTTTTGTCCGACATATTATGCTTTGTAATCGTATCAATAATAGATTTATTTCTAATATCTCCTGCATCATATTTAATAATATCATAATTTTGTTCACGTAGTAAATTTACGATAAATTCTGTTTTCCCTGAACCCGGGTTACCATATACATATATTCCTCTTTTTAATGTAATATCGTTTTTATTATCTTGAAATCCATCAAGAATTATTTTTATTTTTTTATATGTTTGCTCTCTTCCGAGAATTGAATTTATATTAAGATTGTTCATGATTATTTATGATATTATTATTACTATTATGTTATTATTAACTATGTTATCTTTCTTTATTAAAATATTATAATTGTTTCTATGTAGATTTTACAAATGTATTTTAATTTTGAATATTCAAATATAATATTCAAATATAATATTCAAATATAATATTCAAATATAATATTCAAATATAATATTCAAAATTAAACAAATTTTTTGTCTTGGACAGTAAACATTTTACCAAGTAGCCACAAAATAGATTTTGGCGCTTCATCTTTGTATCCATTTATAAGTGATTTATCATTTGTAATGCCATCCCATGTAATTTTATTTTTAATAGCATACTCATATTTATTCATTTTTGTCGGTAATTGATAACTGTAAAAGCCATAAGGACTTGCATAGTCGGCATTCTTTTTATCTGGTTTACATCTAACATGTCCTTCTTCACTCTTAGACAATTTCCAGTAGTCTGGACATTCGCTTACCATAGGTGCCCATATTTGTTTTTTATTATTTGCCCGCATTATGATAATAACAAAAATTGGTGTTAAAAGTAGAAAAACAATGATAGCTATTAATATAGCAGATTTTCTAAAACTCATATTTATAACTGTATTTGATAAAGATGAATCCATTGTAGTTTTTGTAGTTTTTGCGATACTTATTTATTATATATTAATTTATAATTTTATAAAATTATTAATTTATAAAATTATAGTTTGTTTTTAACTATATAGTTATTTTACATTTATTTTTAAGATCCGGATTATTTGTAACTCCATCCCATAATATTTTCTTACCACACTGTGAATTCACCCACGACATTTTATTATTATAATTTGTGCATGGGTCGTCGCTATTTAATATTTTATAATCCGATGGACGTATTATTGAACCTATTTCTACACTACATGTTCCAATATTATTCCCCGAAATTTGTGAACAATAATAATTTCCACTAGCATCGGGTGTAGATGATATTTTCCAATAGTCAGGGCATGTTGTCTGAATCATTGTAAATTTACTTTTCTGGTCTTGATAAATAAAATATGCTGTAAATGCTAATAAAACAACAAATATAATTCCTGCGATTATTAATGTAACGCTATTAAATGACATAATTTATCTATATAACGCAAATATATATAATGTATATATAATTAATTATTTATACATAATATAAAAATAATACAACTAAATATTATTTAATAGATATTTAATAGATATTATTTATTAGATATTTTTATATTTAGTTATTATAATATAATAATCAAATCTTCTAAAATGTTTTCAGGAAATGGAAGTGGAAGTGGTTCATGTATGCCTCGAGATTCACAAACTGTTCACAATATTTCTACAAAAAAAATATCAAATGGACGTATCGATATTGAAGGTCCTTCTCCTGATGTAAGATTTGCCATGTGGGATAAAATACCCGTAAATCAGATTACTACATTTAGAGATGCTTTAACTGGTAATTGGGTGGATAATGATGTAAGCAATGTATTTTTCAGTAAAGAAAATATTCAAATTATACAGAACGCTCTTCGTGCTGATGTATATCGTTTATCGAATGGTGAATATGATATATCTCAACAAGATAATGATGAATTAAAAATCATTATGAGAGCAATATACCTTGAAAGTGCTGTTAATATGCCGATTAATATTAGAGAACAAGTTACAGCACTAAATCAGCATGTAGTAAATCACTGTGTACCTAAATTAATTAACGAAGTTCGTGCATATATAAAATATAAACGTGATGCAAGTAATATGTATACTGTCATGACATGGCCAGCATATGACAATGTTAAAGGAAAAACACTCGAAATGAAACCTTGGTTTTAATCATGTATATTTTCAATTATAATTAAATACTATTATCATAATACCTAAATCCAAATAAAAAGGTTGTATTGTATTGTATTGTATTGTATAACTTTGTGCTAATATATAGCAGTAAGTTTTATCCCATATTTAATTCGTTTTAGATAGATGTCTTGGTTTTTATTTAGACTTCATTTTTTTAGCCTTTGATGCTCCTGCACTGCCACTACCACCAACCTTGTTTGTTGTTGTGTTTGTGCTTGTAGCCGAATACGTCGTCGCTTCAATAAATTTGTTATATTCAACTTCTAATTCTTCTAAATCTTTCACCCACATTTCTTCCACTGTCTTAGAACTCAATTCGCTCAACTCTTTTTCCTTATTTTCTTTTTCATTTAGCAGTTTATGGACGTTTTCTTCTGATACACTATCCATCGGCAATTTTAGTAAATACTTGTATCCCTGCTGTCCTTGCTGTCCCGATGGTTCGTCTGCATCCTTTGCATCCTTGCTTGCATCCATCGAATCATACTTTCGTTCTTTGAGTAAATCCACAAGCTGTTTATTCGTTTTGCGACGAAGATCAATCGTGTCTTCCAATAGTTCGGTAATATATCGTGCACGATTACTCAGCACCATCAATTCTTTGCGAAGTGCTGCAATAAGAGCATCCTTGCGTTTCACATAAAATTCTAAACGAGTTATGCTATACGAATCTACAATTTCTTCGGCGCTACTATATTTGATAAGTTTCTCCTTTGAGTCAAACAAATTCATATTCGTAGTAGATTGTGTAGTGTATAATCCAAGAACTTTCTCTAACATATTGCATTTAAACTCTGTTGCCTTTTCACTATATGTTTTGATAATATTTGCCGCCATTGTAACTGTGATATCCACATGTGTATCCGTGCTCATATCATTATATTCTTTCACGATTGGTGCACTGTTTGCAGCGCCATCCTTGTCTTTGCCACCAGAAGCCTGTGGCTCAATAAGATTTTCCAAGAAACTCTTATAATCATCAGTCCATGTTCCGATAGGCAGTTCTGTAATACGGATTTTCTTATCATCTAGAATCGTATAGCATCCCTTGAATAAGTATCTGGTATCACTGACACGACGAATTGTTCCCTTGAAATTCTTATAAAACGGTTCGATAGTTGGTGTTGGTGTTGGTGCGGACTCTGACGCCGCTGCCCCCACAAGTTTATGTTTAATATATGCAATAATTTGCACAGGATTATAACACATAATATCGGTGCTAAAGCCTGTTCCGATTCCTTTTGTTCCATTCACTAATATCATAGGAATAATCGGCACATAATAAATCGGCTCAACACTCTGTCCATCATCATCCAAATATGTAAGTGTATTATCATCTTCGGGGCGATAAATAAGACGCGTTAGCTTATTGAGTTGCGTAAAGATATACCTTTCGCTAGCTGAATCTTTTCCTCCTTTCAAACGACTCCCCAGCTGACCATTGGGTTCAAACAGATTGATGTTATTCGAGCCCACGAAATTCTGCGCCATTCCGACAATCGCCGCATTTAAACTCGCCTCTCCATGATGATACCCCGAGTGTTCAGAAACATATCCACTAAATTGCGCGACTTTGATTTCATTCTTGAGGTTTTTCTTGAATGCTGAAAACAGAATCTTTCGCAAAGAGATTTTCAAACCATCCATCAAATTTGGGATTGATCGATCGCAATCATATTTCGAAAAGTGTATCATCTCGTCGTTGATGAATTTTTCATATGTCACACTCGGTTGAAGTGTATCCAAATATCTATCACGAGAATATGTAGCCAACCACGTCTTACGATCATCTGCACGTTTCTTATTGAATACCATATCAATCGCGTTATCACACGCTTCGCCGCTATGTGTAAAATCCACGATTTTCTTATTTTCAAAATACTCCTTGAACTCCTTGCCTGTGCTTGTTCCTAAACCCTTATAATATTTTGTAGTCCATCCGGATGGTTGTGTGTGTGTCGCCGACGATACACCTGTGCCTCCACTTGCACTCCCTCCCCCTTCAGTCGACTCTTTCCATGCACGATATTCGCCCTCGCTGTAGAATACTTTTTCTTGTGTTCCCTTTTTCGCTTTCAAAATCGGTGTATTCATAAACCCAATAAATCCTGGAATTTCTGTAAGTGTTGCCCATTCATTTTGAAACAAGTTGATTCCAAGCCCTTTAATATGCGAACCATCCAAATCCTGATCTGTCATAAACAAGACTTTCCCATATCGCAACCGATACTTTACATCATCGGGAGTATATTTTCGCCCGACTTCCAGTCCAAGAATTTGTTTGATTTCCATTATTTCATTGTTCTCTGCTATTTTCTTCACCGGTTCTCCACGTGTATTCATCATCTTACCCTTCATGGGATAAACACCGATTATATTGCGATCTTCGCGACTAAGTCCCGAAACAATACCTGCCTTTGCTGAATCACCTTCGCAAAATATAATCGTGCACTGCGCCGACTTCTCTGTTCCTGCATAGTTCGCGTCGATTAGTTTAGGAATACCGCGAATCGTCCGCGTCTTTGTTCCATCCGTCTTTTTCGCTGCTTTGTTTTCCTTCACCTCTGTTAGTGCACACGCCGCATCCATTACACCCATCTTCGCCAATTTTTCGATAAAATCGTCGCTTACTTTACATGTCGAACCAAATGATGCAACTGCTGTTCCCATCTCATCCTTGCTCTGGCTAGAGAAAGACGGATTGTCGATATCGCAACGCAAGAATATCGCAAGCTGTTCCTTGATTGTTGTTGGCTTCACATCCACCTTTTTCTTGGTTTTTATATACTCCGACAACTTGCGAACAATCTGGTTCATAATATACTCAACATGTTTACCGCCTTTTTGTGTATAGATACCATTTACAAATGACACTTGTTGAAATTCACCATTCGGAGCAAGTGATACAACATACTCCCATCTTGGATCGGGTGCTTCATAAATACGTTTCGTATCGCCCTTTGCACCAATATAGAGATCGATATATTGTTGAAAATGTTTTACTGGAATAGGAGCACCATTATACTTGACTTTGACGGATTTGTCGGTAATTGCGGCAATATCGTAAATACGTTTCTCGAAAAGCGCGCGCATATCCGGTGTCAAACCTTCTACGCCAAATCGCGCATAGTCAGGGCGAAATGATACCTTCGTATATGGCTTCGTTGTTGTGCATTTCGTAATTTTCGGTGGGCAAATCTCGTCAAGATTGTTCTTGAATTCTTGGATATATTTTAGCCCACGAATATGATCGACTGTTTCGACACGTCCCCATGATGACCAGATGAGAACAAGTTTAAATCCGAACCCATTTTTCCCGCCGACGATTTTCTCTTTCTTGTTTTCGTCATAGTTTGTAGATGTGCGCAAATGTCCGAAAATCATCTCGGGAATCCATAATTTATGTTCGGGGTGTTGTGCTACATCAATACCATTTCCGTCATTTGTGATTGAAATAGTTCCGTCATCACTTATTTCGAATTCGATACAAGTAACAGGAATAGCACCGGGTTTTGCGTCACGGATTGCCTGCTCTTGACGAACAAAATGATCGCGACTATTTACTGCACCTTCGTCGAAGAGTTTGTAAAGTCCGGGGATATAATGAATTGTGCGCTGCACGATGGAAGATGTAGCAGAATTGTAGACGAATGTTTCTGCTTCTGTCATTTCAATAGAACCAATATATGTATCTGGTTTTTTTAGAATATGTTCCTTGTCGGACATTATTTGGTATTTAGCAAGTTCTTGGGATTGTGCTGGTGATGCGACAAGAGGGGGTTGTGCTTCTCCAACCAAATGTGAAACGGTTGAAGCAATATTGATTTTAGGAATATTTAAAGGTTTCACCAATTTAGGAATTTTTTGTTTAGATGTAGTTGCAACTACGATAGTATTTGACATTTGATATGATTATCACTTGTTTTGGATTGTTATGAAGAAGAGTATATTATATATTATTATGTTTATTTTATATCAATTTTATAAATGTTTAAAATCGAAAATTCAAAAAATAAAAGTGTAAATATATAAGTATACGCGCAAAATTTACCATTATACCAACTATACCAACTATAATAACTATACCAGTATAAGATGTCCGAACCATATTTTAAACTTGTATGCTGTCCTAAGAAATCTGTGAAGAAAAATATTAATACTCCGTTGTTATTAACAAAATTCCCATGTAGAATAAAAATGACACGTCAAATTTTAGCATCTGTTGGATCAAGTAATCATAATCAATGTTTTACAATAGCAAATCAAACATTAAATGCGTATGGAAAATGGGCAGGATGTCCTGGGGGTTCTGGGCCAGGATATTCTTCAACAATGAGATATCATGCGGGAGAAAATGGATCAGGTTTAGGGCCAAATATTGGCGGAATTTTAGGTGGACCAGCAACTACAAGCAGAAATGGATAATCAAATTAACTAATCTATTTAGCAATTTATATATAATTTATTTTTTTTACTTTATTTCAAATTAAATATTCAATATTTATATTCGATATTTATAAATATAATTAATATAATATTTTTTTCTCATTGTTTTCTATAAGACATAAAAATGCACAACAGCTATAAAAGACGCCCTGATGGCAAATATACTATCAATGGACGCGTATTTGAGAGACTTGTCGGTTCTCGTGCCCAAGTATGGCATGAGACTGCTTATAAAACTAGCGGTGGATTAACTCGTATGGATTTGGTTATGAATAAACACGGACGTATTGTTTCAGAGAAAAAACATAAATCAGCAAAACGTGAGAAGCGTTTGTTGAAACATGGATACACTGCAAAGAAGGGCAAGTTTGGTGCCGTTAAAATCGGCGCTAGAAAGTCCCGCAAGGCTCGCAAGTAGATTGAGGACGGGATGAAGGGAGAGACTTAAAAACATGAGGCATAACAGAAGCGTGAGATTAATCGAAATTCAATATATAAATGAAAATGAAATGAAAATGATGACAAATAATATGTTTCAAAATGGGAAATATATTATTATTATAAAACTTATTACATTTTAGGTGTATGAATTAATATTTGTTATATCTTCTTCGCTTAAATGTAACATTCTTTTGCGTCATTTTTGATTTATATTTATTCTTATTACATTGTGATTTTGACTGATAGGATGTAAATACGGTTATATGTTTAGATTTGTTTTTATTTTTTTTACGTTTGTTATTACATTTATTTTTATTTTTACGAGTATGACTGTTTGTTTTTAATTTTGTTTTATTTGATTTTGTTTTATTATTACGCATACTATTACCTCCACCTATAAATAAATGCACTTTACTATATATAGGATCATCTGCATATCTTTTATCAGTAATAAATACTTGTTCTCTTGTAATACCACTTACGCATGTTTTAGGATTGAAAATTATTCCTAACTCTTTTGTTACTATTAATATTTTAGACATAAAATTAACAAAAGGACCTGAAAGCGGATTTAATAATTGGTAAAGTGATGATGTTCTTGTAGCTAGCATAGCTTTTGCTTTTTGTTGTATTGCTTTGTGTTTTTCTGATGCTGGTTTTGCTGATGATGGTTTTACTGATGCTGGTTTTTCTGATGCTGGTTTTTCTTCTACTATTGCTGATAATGCTGGTAATGCTGTAACTTTTTTTTTATGTTTTTTTACAACGTTTACAAGTTGTGGCTGATTTGGATCTAATAATTGTAATAGTTGTGGTTGTGGCTTTGATTCTTCTTTAGTTGATTTTTTTGATATACCTAGCGATGATTTTGGAACACGTGATGGTGATGCTGGTGCAGCTAGCGATGATTTTGGAACACGTGATGGTGATGCTGGTGCAGCTAGCGATGATTTTGGAATAGGTGGTAATTTTGATTTGTTTGATTTTTTACTATTACCGCTACCGGCATGTTGTGCTACGCCACCAAATGCACATGCTCCATTATCCGGATCATCTAAAAAATTTGTTAATGAGCAACTTTTTTTATCAGATACAACTGTAGGAAGTAAACTATCACGATAAGGTAAATTAAAAAAATTGTTAACAGAATCTACAAAACTAAGCATATTTCTAGGACCAACTGATGCATTAGATTTAATTTTAATTGAAAATAAAAATCCTAAAAATAAAAGTATATTATTTGTTGAATAAATATTTTCGCTACATCTATGTATTAATTCTTGTTTAACATCAACAACTACTTTTGGTAGAAGATTGCCTACGAAATTAATACACACTTGAATAATTATATCAGCAATAATATCTATTTTAGTATCTATATTTAGAGGTAATATTGCAATTGATGCAGCATCATACATTTCTTGCATAATACGATCACTGTTATGATGTCCTGACAATAATAATTTATATAATTTTTCACAACATTCTGTTACCATATTTATTCTAATATCTAATATAAGTAGATTAACAACCATTCGTGCAAAAAGTGTATCATTTGGGGGAGGAGGAACTAATAATGGTAATAACCCGCGCCTACATTCTATTATATCTGAACTATTTTTTATTTTTTTCATTTCATCATCTGTGGCATATGTGTTACCACTCTGAACTAATTCATCAAATGCAAATCCATATGGGTAAGCCCCAGATAATACAGTAGATGTAAAAATTTTAGAACCAACTATTCTCTTAGGATCCTTAACAACACCTTTAAAATAAGCTCTTATATTAATTGATGTATTAGTTAAATGTTTCCATAACCAATTCATGTAGGTATATTGAGACTGTGTGACTAATGGCGGGAATGGTGTTGGAGGTGGAGGTGGAGGTGGAGGTGGAGGTGGAGGTGAAGGGGTAAGTAGATGGTTTGGATTAGGTGTAATTGGAATAGTTCCCGCCGTCGTTTTTGTTTCAGTTATTAAAGATTGTATGCGAGGAACTATTTTATGCATTGTTTGTTCACTAACATAGCCCATAGTA
>Ga0214921_10011273_pt1 | contig 10888 bp, 11 predicted proteins | sample LL1505_MetaG_FD_177992 | JGI IMG/M metagenome (GOLD analysis project Ga0214921, IMG submission 177992) | Freshwater microbial communities from Lake Lanier, Atlanta, Georgia, United States - LL-1505 | ecosystem: Environmental > Aquatic > Freshwater > Lake | place: USA: Georgia | collected...
GGCGGTTTTGGGGGAAATTGTAGGTACGGATCTTTTCGTTTCGTTCCCCCGTCCCGACTTGTTGACGGCGGGCTGCCTCCACCTTGCCGCGTTCCTCTTCCCGTTTTCGTTCAAGGAGACGGGACGCTAGGATCCTCATGGCGGTGGCCCGGTTTTTGATCTGCGACCGGCTGTCCTGGCAACGAACGATCAGACCGGTCGGAATGTGGAGAACTTGGACCGCTGAATCGGTGGTATTCACGCCTTGGCCCCCAGGACCGCCAGATCTGCAGACCTCCACCCGAACTTCGTCGGGACGAATCTGGAGTTCGACCTCCTCGGCGACAGGAAGAACAGCTACTGTGGCGGTCGAGGTATGGATCCGGCCCTGGGCCTCCGTGGCGGGAACGCGTTGGACGCGGTGCACGCCGCTTTCATGGCGCATGGCGGCAAAAACTCCCTGCCCGCTCATTTCGAAAACGATTTCCTTCAGGCCACCAAGTTCGGAAGGGCTGGCCGATAGAGTTTCCATCTTCCAGCCACGGATTTCGGCATAGCGGCTGTACATCCGGTACAGGTCTCCGGCAAAGAGGGCGGCCTCGGTCCCTCCAGCTCCGGCACGGATTTCCACGATGGTGTCGCGGTGTTCGTCGGGATCGGGGGGAAGGATGGAGCGAAGCACGGCTTCGCGGGCGGTGGCCTCCTCGCGGGTAATTTCCGCAGCCTCCTCCTCGGCCAGTTGGCGCATCTCTGGATCGTTGGTCGAGGCGCGAAGGGCTTCGTTTTCCGCGCGTTGGGCGATCAGCGAAACGAAACGGCGTGCGGCTTCGGTGCCGGAGCGGATCCGGGCGTGTTCGCGGGCCAGATCTCGTGCGCGGTTGGCTTGGCGATAGAGGCCGGGGTCGGCCATTTCACGGTCGAGTTCCTGTAGGCGGGCCTCCAGGCGGGAAAGTTGGGCGGCGGGATCCACGGGGTCATGGGCGGAAACAAAATCCCAGCCAGGGAGGCCGGGAGGGGGTTTCCGCGCGGGCGCCTAGGCGCGCTTTTTTGCCTTCGCCTTGGGGGCGGCGGCGGGGTTGTCGGTGAAGCGGCGGCGGAATTTTTCCACGCGGCCAGCGGTGTCGACGAATTTCTGTGTTCCGGTGAAGAAAGGATGGCAAGAGGCACAAATACCGAGCCGGAGCTGGGCTTTGGTGGAGCGGGTTTGATAGGTCGCCCCGCAGGCACAAGTCATGGTGGAGGCAACGTATTCGGGATGTCCTTCCGCTTTCATGAAGGATGAAATTAAACCAGACGGGAGGCGATGAGGCAAGCGTTGTGACCGCCAAAACCGAAGGAGTTATTCATTACGATTTTGATCTTCTGCTCACGGGGTTTTTGCGGCACGTAGTCCAAATCACATTCCGGATCGGGATCCTCAAGGTTAATCGTGGCGGGAAGGATGCTTTTCTCGATGGCTTTGAGGCAGATGGCCATTTCGACCGAGCCGGCGGCTCCGAGCAGGTGGCCCAGGCTGGATTTGGTGGAACTGACGGCGACTTTTTTAGCGTGGGCTCCGAGGACGGATTTAATCGCCTGGGTTTCACAGATGTCACCCTGAGGGGTCGATGTCCCGTGGGCGTTGATGTAATCGACCTGATCGGCGGAAATGTTGGCGTGCTTGAGGGCGATTCGCATGGCTCGGGCGGCTCCGGCGCCTTCGGGGGCAGGGGCGGTCAGATGGTAGGCATCGGCCGTCGCACCATAGCCGAGTAGTTCTCCGTAGATGCGGGCATTTCTCTTTTTGGCATGTTCGTATTCTTCCAGCACAACGATGGCGGCACCTTCGCTGAGGACAAAGCCGTCGCGTCCCTTGTCGAAAGGGCGGGAGGCGCGGGTGGGCTCCTCGTTCCGTGTGGATAAGGCGCGCATGGCGGCAAATCCGCTGAGACCGAGGGGAACCACCGCAGCCTCGCTCCCACCGGCCACGATCAAGTCGGCCTCGTTTTCCCGGATCAGACGCCAGCTCTCACCAATAGAGTGGGTGGCAGTGGCACAGGCCGAAACGATGGCGAAGTTCGGGCCACGCAGGCCGTAGAGCATTGAAATATGACCTGAGGCAATATTGTTGATCATCATCGGAATCATGAAGGGTGAAACCTTCTTGGGGCCGCGATCGCGTAGGATGGAGTGCTGCTCCTCGAGGGTGCTCAGACCGCCGATGCCCGATCCAACCAAGACTCCGGCCCGATCGGCATCGAGAGCGGCGATCTCCAGTCCGGCATCCTTCCAGGCCTCTGCTGCGGCGGCCATGGCGAGATGAGTGTAACGATCGGTACGGCGGACTTCCTTCGGATTTTTAAAACCACTGGCGGGATCGAAGTTGCGAACCTCTCCCGCGATCCGGCAGTCGTAGTCCTTACAGTCGAAGGCGGTGATGGGACCAATGCCGCTTTTGCCCTGCAGGAGAAGATTCCATGTGGTGGGGAAATCATTAGCAAGGGGAGTCAGGGCTCCCAAGCCGGTGAAGACAACGCGACGCGTACTCATGAAATTCAGGTAAAAAAACGCCCGGCCGGGATGGTTTTCCGGGCCGGGCGGATGCGGTCGAAGCTTATTTGGACTGCTTGTCCTCGATGTATTTTACGACATCGCCGACGGTGAGAAGCTTTTCGGCATCCCCGTCCGGGACTTCGACGTTAAATTCCTCTTCAAAAGCCATGACCAACTCGACGATGTCGAGGGAGTCGGCCCCGAGGTCTTCAATGAACTTGGCCTCCGGGGTAACCTGCTCCGCGTTGACGCTGAGTTGCTCAACGATGATGTCTTTGACTTTTTGATCTACGGTTTTTTCGCTCATGGTATGGTTGCTCCTGTGTTTGTGAGGTGCGCAGTTAGTATTCTCGGAGGCAGTTAGGCAATAAGAAAATTTAGGGGGGGTAGACAGGGGGGGGGTTACATGGTCATCCCGCCATCGATGGCCCAAGCTTGGCCGGTCACATATCCGGCGTCCGGACCGCATAGAAAAGAGACCAAACCCGCGACTTCAGATGGCTTCCCAAAACGATTTAAAGGTATGCCAGTCAATGCTTTGGACTTTATATCGTCTTTCAGAACAGAGGTCATGTCGGTTTCAAAAAACCCCGGGCATACACAGTTGCAAGTGATTCCACGGGAAGCGAATTCGCGGGCAACCGACTGGGTAAGACCAATCAGCCCGGCTTTGGCGGCGGCGTAGTTAGCCTGCCCTGCATTGCCCACCAAACCAACCACGGAGCCAATATTGACGATGCGGCCGGCGCGGGCTTTGAGCATTCCCCGGGAGGCTGCACGAATCCAGCGGAAGGCCCCGGTGAGGTTGGTATCGATCACGGCGGACCAATCCGCATCGTCCATGCGCATGAGCAACCCGTCTTTGGTGATGCCAGCGTTGTTGATCAGGGCGCCCAACGGGCCGGACTCTTTTTCCACGGCGGCAATGACTTGCTCGGCGGCTTTCGGGTCAGAGATATCGGCAGTGTGCACGCAGGCCTTTCCACCGACCGCTTCGATGGCCGCACGGACTTCGTTCAGCTTGTCGGCTTGGCGGGCCACCAGTTCGACTTTCCAACCGTCACGGGCAAGTCGTTCGGCAATGGCACGTCCCAGCCCACGACTGGCGCCGGTGACCAAGGCTGTGCGGGTTTCAGCGGGGGAGTTCATGGATGACTTTCTCTAGTTCCGCCAGAGTTCCAGCGGTGTGGCAAGGAAGATCGGGGAGAATTTTTTTACTAAGACCGGCCAAGACTCCGCCGGGACCTAGTTCGAGGAAACGCCGGATTCCGGAATCGGCCAGATGGCGGAGACAGGTTTCCCAGCGGACGGTTCCGGTCACTTGCTCGAGTAGACTGGAGCGGATCTCCGTTTCGTTTTGGGCCGGGCGGCCAAGGAAATTGGAGAGGACGGGGCTGGAGGGCATTTTCATGGAAGTTTCGGCGATGGCATCGGAGAGACCTTCCTTCGCTGATTGCATCAGCGAAGAGTGATAGGCGCCTGCCACTTTCAGCGGGATGGCACGTTTCACACCCGCGGCCTTGGCGGCGGTTTGTGCGGCTTCCAAATTTTCCGCGGGTCCTGATAGAACGACCTGACCGCCTCCGTTGAGATTGGCGACCTGCCAACCGGACTCTTGGGCCACCTGGGAGGCTAGGGATTCGTCGGCACCCAGAAGAGCAAGCATGGCGCCTTTCGTTTTGGCACAGGCTTCCTCCATCAGAATTCCACGGCGGGCCACCAGGCGAAGGCCGTCCTCAGGGGAAAAGGTGCCGGCGGCGGCGTGTGCGGTGAATTCTCCGAGTGAAAGACCGGCGGTGGCGGCAGGTTTAAATTCCGGCAAACGTTCTCGGAGAACTTGGAGTAGGGCCAAGCCGTGGAGATAAAGGGCGGGTTGGCAGAAGGCGGTGCGGGTGAGGGTCTCTTCCGGGCCCTTTTGCATGACGTTGAGGAAATCACCCGGGAGGGAGTCGGGAACAAGGTGTAAGAGGGCGCGAGCCGAGATGGAGGCATCGGCCAAATCCGTGCCCATACCGACGCGTTGGGCGCCTTGTCCTGAAAACAGAAGGGCAGTGAGTTCCATAAATGAAAAATCTATAAGAAATCCGATCGGAAAGAAGCCGGAAAGGCCGGTTCAGCCCAAAGTTTCAACGAGTTTACGGTAAGTGGTGTCGAGGTCTCCGGGATGGATTCGTGTGGCCCCGGTGGTGGTCATGAAATTGGCGTCGTTGGCCCAGCGGGGAACAACGTGGATATGAAGATGCTTGGGCACGCCGGCTCCGGCAGCGCTTCCTAGGTTAAGCCCGATGTTGAAGCCATCGGGTTTGAGGGTTTTTTTCAGGGCCTGGGTCATTCGATTGACCAACGCCCAAAGATCGGACGATTCCTGGGCGGAAAGGGAAGAGAGATCATCCACCTCGCGATAGGGGCATACCATGAGATGTCCGAGGTTGTAGGGGTAGCGATTCAGGACGGCAAAGGATGCCTTGGTACGGCTCAGGACAAAATGGGCGGCATCGTCGGTACACTGGGCTATTTTTAAAAAAAGATCTTCACCGGGTTTTTCCTCGCCGGTGACATAGCGATTGCGCCACGGGGCCCAGAGGTGTTCCATCCGATGAGCATGGCCACAGCTCATGAGCGGGGCAAACCGCAACATTTTTTGATCGGAGGAGGCGACGAACCCGAGGTGTCCCGGCGAGCGAAAGAGTTGTCTCTGGAGTGGGCCCCCGAGGATCCCCTGAATCTGGAAAAAGTGGATGGCCGGGTGGAGACGATTGACGCGGCCCTACAGGCCATCGCCAAAACGAGGGAGGGTTTGGAAACGTTGCCCTTTCTTGGGGGGCGCAAGTTGGTCTGGTTGGCCGACTGTACGTTCATGGGAGACAACCCGGCGGGCCGAAACGAGCAGGTTTTGGGGTCATTATTCGAGTTTCAGGAGGTACTGATCAAAATTCCTCCCACGGAAGCGCAGCTTTTGCTCTCGGCTCCCGGGGTCGATAAGCGCAGAGCCTTCTTTCGGAATTTTGAAAAATTGGGCGTGGTGGAGGTTTATGATCCACCGGATTTAAGGAAGGGCAGGGACCGGGGCGAATGGATGGATGAGATTGCGGAACGTATTCGTGTTGCTGGACTTCAACCGGGCCCCGGAGTGGTCGAATTATTGCTGGAGATTGTGGGTTCAGACGGAAGAGCTCTCGAGCGCGAGATAGAAAAACTTCGCCTCTATCTCAAGCCGGAGAACCAAGTGACGGAAAAAGCGGTGCGTGAAGTGGGGGCGGGCAGGAGAGAGCTTGAGGTGTGGGATTGGTGTGATGCTGTGGTAGCGGGTCGGGTCGGTCCTGCCCGGGCCGGTCTTCGACGTTTGCTGGATCAGGGTGAGAGTGAGGTAGGGTTGGTGATCCTTTTGGCTTCGAGTCTTCGTTTGGCCGCGTTGGGACGCACATTGCAGGAAGCCAGACTCTTGCGAATTCCGCCTCCGGGAGGGTATGGCCAGCCTAATCTGGATCCGGCTGCAGAGGCCTTTCTTCCAAGGAACGCCAAAGGGGAAAAACCTAATTTATGGCGGTTGGGGAAAATGACCTCTCTATGTGCCCATCGATCCTCCACCGGGGTACGTCGTGCGGTGGAGCGTTTGCATGAATTACAGTTGGAGTTGGTTTCGGGGGCGGATCGGAGTCGTGCCCTGGAGGAGGGTATTTTGAGGCTCTGTTTGGATTAAGCCCCGGTCAGGGGAAGCGGGTTGGTCTTGGATCGTGGCTTGGGAAAGCTACGATCCAAGAATGTTTGGTGATGAGCCTAGTGAAAGCGGATTAGCCATATGGTTCCGTAGCTTGACCATGGGGGCACGGATTCAGATCGTCCTGTTTTCCGTATTGGGAATCTTTCTGGGAATCGGAGTGACCCTTGCCCTCATCAAGGATCCGCAGATTCTTCTCCCCACGGAACTACCGGACTCCCAGCGCGTGGCTGGAGAACCGGATCGCCCCAAGGCACCCGACCAGGCAAAAGCCTGGCGAACGGGAGAGGGAATTATGTCGAAAACGAGAAAAGAAAATCCCTCTGTGGCAAAGCAGGGAGAGATTCAGGCTATGCGCAAGCTCGTGAAATCAAGTCCCCAGGATCCTGAGGCCTGGGACAGTTTGGGTAAATCTCTGTACGGAGCGGGTCAATACGATGAGGCGGTGAATGCATTCCGTGAGTCATTGAAAATCAAGCCAAACGTAGTTGATGTTTTGGCAAATCTGGGAGTGACGCTCAAGACCTCCGGCAGAAAATTGGAATACGACAAACTCATGGAAGAGTTGGCTCGGGTAGATATAAAAACGGCTAAAGAATTGGAGAATTTTGTTCCTAAAAATCAGCCCAATGCAAAAAGTTCAGCGAGGCCCCCGTCCTCTTTCCCCGTCTCTGAGCCGACGGCAACGCCCCCGGTGGCCCCAGCTGCAAAAAACCGTTCTTCCGCCAGAACCCGAGGCGAGATTGACGCCTTGCGGAAGTTGGTTGCGATGGACGATCGGGATTCAGTGGCTTGGGATAAATTAGGAAAAACACTCTTTTTGACCGGGGATTACGATGGAGCGATCGACTGTTTTAAGAAATCCTTGGCCATCAAGCCGGATGTCATTGAGGTCTTGGCGAATCTAGGTGTAACGCTGAAAAGTAAAAATGATCAGGTACATTATGAGGAGGTGGTGCAAAAACTTTCTGCTTTGGATGCGAAAACGGCGGAAGATCTTAAAAAATACGAACCACCATCCGGTAGCAAACCTTAAGTTCTATTTTTCCTCCACCACGACAATGTCCTCCGGGTGGATTTTGGCGAAAACCCTATCCCCCCGATGGATCACTTGCTTGTCTGTTCCAAAATTGGGGACGAGGGAGTGGAGTCGAACAGGGTAGACCCCTTGAGCCGACGGCTCCAGGCCTAGGACCAGTTCATCGGCCGGTCCTTTAAAAATTTCTTCCAGAACCACGGCCGGGTAGCAATTTTCCCCTTTGATGGGCTTGTGTTGGAGTTGAATCTTTTCGGGCCTGATCGAAAGAAGAACCTCCCGACTTCCAGGGTGGATCGAAAGAGGAGGAAGTTTCAGTTCATGACGGTCTCCGATCTTGGCCGTGGCGTAATCGCCGGTGCGACTGGTGATCTGGCAAGGGAAGAGATTGGTTTCTCCGATGAAGTCAGCGACGAAATGAGTGCGTGGGTGATAGTATAGGTCGTCGACGGTGCCGAGTTGTTCGATCCTCCCTTTGTTCATCAGTGCGATACGGTCGGACATAACGAGGGCTTCTTCCTGGTCGTGGGTGACAAAAACGAAGGTGATTCCGAGCTTGGTCTGGAGGTTCTTCAGCTCGAGTTGCATGTTTTGACGGAGTTTAGCATCGAGTGCCGAGAGAGGTTCATCCAATAGGAGAACCTTGGGTCGACAGACCAAGGCCCGGGCGAGAGCCACCCGTTGGCGTTGCCCTCCGGAAAGCTGATCAGGTTTACGAGATTCCAGTCCTTGGAGCGAAACCAGTTCCAGCGCCTCCAGCATACGGCGTTTGCGTTCCGAAGCTTCGACCTTTTGCATGGTCAGGCCGAATTCGATATTTTGTCCAACGTTCAAGTGGGGAAACAGGGCGTAGCTTTGAAAGACTTGGTTTACGTTTCGACGATAAGGGGGAAGGTCGGTGACATCTGTGCCATCGATGAAAACCCTTCCCTCGGTCGGGGTATCCAAACCGGAAATCATGCGAAGAGCGGTGGTTTTTCCGCACCCGGAAGGCCCAAGAAGAGTGAGAAACTCGCCCGCTTGAATTTCCAGGCTGACGTGATCCAAGGCGCGAAAGACCGGATCTTGTCCCGGTTTTGGGGAGGGATGAGGGAATCGTTTGGAAACGTCCCGAAGCTCGACCATGGCGCTCAAATTGCGGCCTTTCTACCGATCGCGTTGATCACGCACGCATCGTAGCGGATGCGGATGGTAGGGGGTCAATCCCAACTCCCGTCCCAAGGTTCTCAAACCTTGAGTAGTTCGGCTTCCTTGGTGGTGAAGAGGGCGTCGATTTTACCGGAGTATTGATCGGTCAGCTTTTGGATTTCCTTCTCCCCGTCGGTGAGTTCGTCCTCGGTGATCTTGCCGTCCTTCTGCTCCTTCTTCATGGCCTCGATCCCGTGGCGGCGTTCGTGGCGCAGGGCCACCCGCCCCTCTTCGGCCAGTTTGCCAATGAGTTTGATCAGGTCGCGGCGGCGTTCCTCGGAGAGTTGGGGAATCGGCAGGCGGATGAGTTTCCCATCCACTTGGGGGCTAATTCCGAGTTGGGACTCCTCCAGGGCTTTACGGACGGGATCGACATTAGCCGCGTCCCACGGTTGGACGACGAGGAGACGCGGTTCCGGGGCGGTGATGCCCGCCAACTCCTTTAAGCGCATTGAGGAACCGTAAGCATCGACGCGGAGATTCTCGACCAATTGGGGCGAGGCTTTGCCAGTACGCACTCCCTGGAAATCCTCCTCTACCTTGTGGAGGGTTTTTTCCATCTTTTCCTCGGTTTGGAGGAGAATGTCGTCTGAAGGCATGGTGAAAAACCGTGGGGTAGGGATCGCGTGGGCGACCGGTCTCCCGGATTATCCTTTCGATTTGCCTTCGCCGGGGCGGTACTCCTCTTCGGCTTTCTCGAAGGCAGCTTCCATGCCGCCGAGGAAGTCGGTTGATTTGGAGGAATCTTCCAGCGCGGTGCGTTCTCTCTCGAAGTCCGCATCCGAGTAGGAAGCCGCTTTGATAGAGAGACCAATCCGACGCTCCGCTTTGTTGAGACGGATGACACGGGCTTCGACCTCCTGGCCGGGCTTGAGGACGTCTTTCACTTTGGCGACGCGATCCTCGGAGATCTGGGAGATATGCACCAGACCGTCGAGCTCGCCCTCGAGTTGGATGAAGGCGCCAAAGCTGGCGACCTTGCTGACCGTGCCTTTGACGAGTTGGCCAATCTTGAACCGCTCTTCGACGCTCTTCCAAGGATCCTCGGCCAGCTGTTTAAGGCCGAGCGAAATGCGTTGGTTGGCTTTGTCGATGCCGAGAACCTGAGCCTCGACCGGATCGCCTTTTTTGACGAGTTCGGAGGCGTGGGCCGGCTTGCGGGTCCAAGACATGTCGGACACGTGGATCATTCCGTCGATGCCTTCCTCCAGCTCGACAAATGCGCCATAGGCCGTGGTGTTGCGGACGATGCCCTTGACGGGGCGGCCGACCGGGTAGCGAAGATGGATCTCTTCCCACGGATTGGGCTCGAGGTGGCGGACGGAGAGGGAGAGCTTCTGCTCCTCCTTGCTGACGCTGATGACGATGGCCTCGACCTCCTGGCTTTCCTGGAGAACGTCGCTCGGACGCGCAATGCGCCGGGTCCAGGACAACTCCGAAACGTGGATAAGACCTTCGACGCCAGGTTCAAGCTGAATGAAGGCGCCGTATGGAACGAGGCTGGTGATCTTGCCGCGCACCTTGAGGTTGACCGGGTACTTCTCCGCGATCTTGTCCCAGGGGTTTTCTGACATCTGTTTCATACCGAGGGAGACTCGGAGGCGCTCCTTGTCGATTTCGAGAACGATGACTTCGACTTCCTGTCCTGTTTGGAGAAGGTCGGAAGGGTGGGCGAGGCGACCCCAGGTCATATCCGTCACGTGAAGCAGGCCGTCGAGGCCGTCGAGATCCACGAAGGCGCCGAATTCCGTGAGATTTTTCACGCGACCTTTGACTTTGGCACCCTTGTCGAGGTGCGAGAGGAGCTTGGCGCGCTTTTCGTTGCGCTCTTCCTCAATCAGTTCGCGGCGGGAGAGGACGACGTTTTTACGGTCCTCGTTGAGTTTGACGATGCGGCACTCGAGAGTCTGGCCCATGAACTCGCGGAGGTTCTTTGGGGGGTTGATGTCGATTTGGGAGGAGGGAAGAAACGCCTCCACGCCGACGTCGACGGTCAGGCCGCCTTTGACGATGCCTTTGACCACGCCTTTGACGGTTTTGCCGGCCTCACTGAGTTTGACGATCTTGTCCCAGTTCTGTTTTTGGGCGGCTTTTTGGCGGGAAAGAACGACTAGGCCGTCCTCGTTTTCCAAGCGCTCGAGCAGGACTTCAATCTCGTTGCCGATGGCCAGATCGTCCGCCGGGCTGAATTCGCCGAGGTCGATGGCGCCTTCGGATTTGTATCCGATGTCGACCATGACTTCACGGGGGCGACGTTCGATGATACGGCCTTTGACGATGGATCCCTCACGGAAATTCTGCATCGACTGCGACAGAAGAGTTTCGAAATTAGTCATATGGATGGTTTTCTTGGTTTATCATGCGGGTCAATGAATCGACCCGGTTTTCAGGGCGGTGCTGGGGCCGCCGAAAGAGTGCGTTGAAGGTTGTTTCTT
>Ga0214921_10011274_pt1 | contig 10888 bp, 6 predicted proteins | sample LL1505_MetaG_FD_177992 | JGI IMG/M metagenome (GOLD analysis project Ga0214921, IMG submission 177992) | Freshwater microbial communities from Lake Lanier, Atlanta, Georgia, United States - LL-1505 | ecosystem: Environmental > Aquatic > Freshwater > Lake | place: USA: Georgia | collected 2015-05-28
ATAAGTATAATATATGGTGAAAGTGGTACAACTCCGGATGAATCAAGATTAACTGATGGTAAGAAATTCTGTATTAATTACTTCAATGGAAATGAGATAGATTTCAATGAAAATATGTATATTGATTTGTCATTCTTGCGACGATATTTTCTAAAAGTAATCTATGAAAATCCAGTACTAACAGATCGAGATGGTAATTGTCTAGATAAAATATCTAGAATACGATTAATTTTAAGATCCATATTCGCGCTTTCATATCTTCTTAACCACAATCCTAGCCAACAAAAAAGCCCGCAAGAAATAAAAGAGTTTGCATTTATGCTATTAGGTATTAGCACCTTGAAAAATTATACCCCGGCGTTGTATTTCAAAATAGGTGCAATTATAAATAATACACCTTTAGATGCACCATTTAAATGGACTGATAAGTTTATTTCATATTTCTTAAAAGATAAAGTTTCTTATTACTTTCCAAAAGTCGCAATGGAAACTGTTAATCTAAATAATGATACAGTAATATCATATTTGAAATCATTATGTGTGTGTAAATCTAATCTATTCGCAAGTGAAATTTATAATGATTCGAATCCAAAAGCTAATAATTGTATGAAAGTAATGGGATTTATAAATACTGCTAGAAGTTTGAAATCTCTGGAGGTTAATAACGTGCTACAGTTGATTTATTTGATTCGAAGATTATACGTATTGCTAGGGACAAAAGAAAAAGGTTTATTGCATGATTATCAGCAAAAATATAATTTAGATTTTAATGCTGGGAGTGATAAAGGATTACCACACTTATTTTGCATAATTGATTATCTAGAGGCAATTGGCTTTGCTAAGAAAATAGGGAACATAAATGATTTAAATCCACCTCGTATTGAACCGGAACTAACTGATTTACTAAATATCTGCATATATGATAATAGTTATGATAAAATAAAAGAACTTATTAATAATGTACAATACATAATATTTCTTTTACAACAAAATAAGCAAAACATTATATATAATTTAATTCAAAAATGCTTTAAGTTAGATAGAGATGATATACTTCCTATCAGCGATACCAACAATCCACTATATCATTTTAAAAAATTAATAAATTCCATTATGGATTGTATGGTCTTTGCGCTAGAATATTATATTCCTAGCAGTGATGAAATAACCGATTTTAGCAATAATAAATATCAGGATAAGATGACAGGTATATTTAATATGATTCTAGATATATTCAAAAATGAACTCAATACATTATTGCGACCTTATTTTTCATTAAAATTAGAAAAAGAAGAGAAAGATGATGAAGCACGGATTGCAATGAATAAATCAATGATAGATTTAATAAAAACTAATCTAGCGGTATTGGGTACAGCATCTGCAACTGGCAAATTACCAGATTATTCATTTTTAAAAAGTTCACTACCATCTGCACCACCTAATAGTGATTTGGAAATATTTGACTTTATTAATAGATTAATTACCTACCACGATGAAAATGGTAATTACTATGCAATCGGGGATACTAATATTCTAGAATCATATTTAACAAAACGAGAAATTTTGGACTTTGTAGAATCGATATCTAAAAATGGTTATTTATTTAATGATATACAGGTTTCACTGAATACGAAATATTTTGCAGAGCTATTTACTAAAGATGATAAATTAAAACGTAAAAGTTATCCAGCTCCTGGTGTTGGTACTGATGCGCCAGAAGTAAATTTACGCTGTCCTTATTTCACAAACCATATTAGCGGTAATGACAATGAACACATTTTCACACACAATAAAAGAGTGAAATTTAATTATTTTAATAATAAAATTTTCAATAAAATGAAAGATTTATTTATTAACTATTTCACTTACTTTGGCTTTTATTCTGAATATGAAATAAATGTTAATTATGATTTCTATCACAATAATACAAAAAATATAATTTTATTTATACAAGGTGTAGTAAATCAAAATTCAACAGATATAGATGGCACTAGTCAGGCCAACAAAAATGCTATTAAACAAAATTATAATACTACAGTTATTAATGAACTAAATGGCGATAATACCTTTAGTGATGATGAATGGTCTAAAATTGCAAAAACAATTAATGGTGGTGATATTAAATTAGCAATTAAAAGCATTATTTATAATACTGGTGGTGCTGGTGCAGGTGATTTGCACAATATAATCAATGAATATTTTGCAGATATATTAATAGCTCAAGCAACAATACAAGGATATGGTACAGGACATGATTTTAACCTTGCTATTTCAAATAGTTTATCACAATCCCCTTTACAAAAACTAATACAAGCAATAAATGATTTATATTTTGATAATAGAATTACTGATTATAATTCAGCGCAATTAAAGATAAAGGAAATTCATACAATATTCAACAATATTATGGAAAGTTTAGATGCAAAAATTAAATTATTAAAAACTAAAAGTGGTTGTTTTGAATATTCTAGAGTAGGAAGTAATACTAATTATGCTAGTTATGCACCTGCACCCGGAGCACCACCACCACCACCAAATCTTGCATTTATTACAAACACACGTAATGTAGGAGGGACTTATGATTTTATTGATACAAACGTAGAAAATTACGGTATAATAGACAATTTATTACAGCGTGAATATTGGAATATTGAAGATTTTCTAGATGGAATTAAAGAATGTTTGCTAGATTTAATTGGTTTAGTGCCTATGCCTCTTTATAGTAATTATGTTAATCGCTCATTAACACATCGAAATAATTTATTCCTCGCAACTTCTGCACTAGGATATATGAATATGAGAAATATCGAATATTCGCTCAAATATAATATTTATGCAGATGTTAAATTAGGTTGCTTTGCATTATTAGATAAGATTCCTAAGTATTTTGGTGGTGGTGAAGGTATGCGATTTTATGCAAATAGTATCAATATGCTAGAAAAATATTTTCGTAGTGTGAATATTCTAGAGGATGTTAATAAAGGACTTCTAAATACTACCAATACTAATTTAAAAGGGATCGTCGATAAAAAACCAAACCAACAACTATCAGAATTTTTACAATTACGATTAAACACTGCAACACCATCTGATGAAAACAATATAGCTAAAAATATACAAGAATTATATAAGTATTGCAGAATATATACACATCCATATTTTAATTATAATTCTAAAAGACAATTAGGTGGTAACCCTACTGAGAAAATTACACAATGGGGTACCGGTGGGAAAGAAATACCTACACAGGCACCGGCATCACGTAAAAATTTTGAATATATCAGTGCAAATCAACTTACTAAACATACTTTGCTGCATTTCATAAAACATAATTTTAACAAAACTAGTACGTTAGATAATTATATGAATAAAGTGAATAAAATTCTAGAGGGAAAATTAAAAGCACCTACTCCACCTAAAACATATCCATTTTATGACAAATGGGTAAAAGCAAAGAATTATTTATCTAGTGCACGTGGCAACACGACTAATATGAAGAATTCCTTAGTAGCATTATACAATAGTTGGTATAATTTGCTAAGTGCATTTAATGATAATAATCGGCAATTATTTAATGACATTATTACTTCAGCTACTGCACCTACACCAATTCAACTGATCAGCATTGGGGGTACTGAATATCTAAAATTAGGTGGTACTATAGACTCAATTACACTAAATACCAAATATGCACCTAAATTACTAGAACTATTTAATAATACAATAAATATTGAGCGAGTAAGAGAATTTGCAGATAAGTTTCTACGCGATGGTTTATTTATGTATTTAGTCTATTATAATTTAATCAACGAGGCACAATATAATATTCCAGTTCATAAGTATTATAAGGCAAAAACATCGGCAACCACTGTATCCGATTTTATTGAATTTGTTTATTGCTATCTAGACGGATTGAAAGAGAATAAAGATATAGATGATACTAGCAAAATTGCAAAACCTGGTACAAATTATCAACCTGCATTTTTTACTGATTATGCAACCAACATGCTATCTATCCAAGATTTTATTCTGCCAACAAATAAACCTAATAATTACGCCCAACAAGTGAAATGCTTAAATCCAAACTTTTATAAAGTAGTTAGTAGATTTATCGGGCACATATTAACCAAATATAATTCAACAACACCGACAGTTGATATAAAATACGCACACGCACAATTAATTGGAGTGGATGGTAATATATTTTATGGTAGCGATATATTTACATTAGCAAGTAAAATACTATCTCTAGAATCTAATTCATTTGCACGCCGTAAGGAATCATTAATGCTAGAGTTATACAAAGGTCTAGAATTACCAAAACATTTACGAGCATTTAGTGACCGCTATAAAGCCATATTTGCTAATCCAACCATTGCACCTAATTTAATTCTAGCCGGTGGTGGCAGCAGTGCTGGTAGTGCTGGTAGTGCTGGTATCACTGGTAATGAAACTGTATTGAATGAAAAAACTAAAATGTATAAATCATTATTACCTAGCAGAAGTGCCAAGCTAACTATGATAATTAAAAAATATAATGAAAAAACTAAGAAAAATTTATTTCAAGCAAGCCCTGAATCGTGCAATTGCAATGGTACTAAACGCCGGCGCACTAAAACGATAATTGATTTCTAAGTAATTGTGAATAACCAATTAATTCATACATTCATATGCAAAATCTAGGATTATAATACCTAGCAGGATGGTAAATATAATTCGGGAATTAGATTTACGAATTCCATCAAAACCTTCTTTAATATTAATATCCTGTTTTCTATCCAGATTTCTATCCAGATTTCTAGTTGTATTATTACTTTTTTCTATTTTTTTAACCATTTTGTTAGGTCTTTCTTCCTAAATACTTCTAGAATAAATACTTCTAGAATAAAGTTTGATAATAAAATAAATATTTACTGGTTTAAAAGACCTGCATTTTTTATAAGATAAATTTAATATTGAGCTATACTACTTAATACTAAGCAATACTAGATTAATAGAAAAACTATGGAATATCTAGCGAATCCATTTAATCATTCTATTAATTCTTATTCTAATGATGGTATTTGTGGCGTATTTAATAGTGCAAGTTTGTATTTATTTTATTATATTATATTTCTAATTAGTATGAAACTAGAAGACATACAAATACAAGAAGATGTTCTAGAGGGTAATTGTGATATTAGAGAAATTTCAAATATGGTTTTCGATAATGTATTTGAAGATGAAACCGTTGATGAACAAGTAAAAAAGGATTTAACATCTCTACTGGATATTAATTCATTAGAGCGATATTATATTTTGTACTATATATTCAAAAAACGCGGGTCTTTTTATGATGGTGAATCAGATATAAATACATATGCATATTATAAAACCGTGGTAAATGATTGGAGAAATATTTATTTTCCGAATGATAATATGAATTTAATAATGAGTCTGGATGACAGTCTAGAAAACGATTATCAAATTGTAATTGATAACTTGATTTATGATTGTAATATGGCACACGTTCGATTTCTATCGTGGTTATATTATTCTGGAATTTATGGTTATTTAGTAGATAGACAAGACATTAAGACAACGGTTTTAAATGATATGAATACTAAAACATTATTAAAAGGTAATCTATTTTTAAAATATCAATTATATTTAATAGCAATGGAAAATCAGGAAAATAATGAAGCAAATAATGAAACAAAAGATATACTAGTAGAAGAAGGTAATATTTTAACAACTACTGAAGAAGAAAATCAAGATGAAGTGGCAAATATGGATGCAGAGGATTTAGTTGATGAATTAGCTGATGAATCTGATAATGAGGAGGCTGATGATAATGAGGAAGCAAATTACAGTGAAAATGATTATACTATTGAAAATGAAGATGAATTAAAAGAACGGTCTATAGCTGAAGATTTTAGTAATATGAATGAAATTACATTTGCTAGTAAATTATTTACTACAGTTCGAAATATAACGATTAGAACAATAATTAGTACGTGGAAGATAATCAAAGAAGAGGCTACTGAATTATTTCATACTGTATTAGATTAGCAACAATGCCTCTACATTTTAGGTATCCTAGATATCCTATGAATTAAATCCGCACGCATTCTTTATAGCATTTACTACTTTTGAATTACCACTATAATCAGTACCATCAATATAAGAATTACTAACGCCGCTAGAAACATTAGATTGATAACCCTGAATTGCATTCAGTTGGTCAATATCACATAATCCAAAATTAATTATGTTATTAGCATATAAACTAGCACAATCATTTATATGATTATAAGAACTCTTGGATGGTTCAGTATCATCAGGTAGGCTAGATAAATATGAATCTACTGTAGAATATGCCGCCTGAAATGGTGTAAGTAATTTATCAGAATTATAACCGCCAGAAGCATATCCATATTGCCCATCTGAATTAAATATTTGATACATATAATTATCGTTAGCAATATCTATTTCTTTATCAAATGTCACCGCCGGGCAATGTGGATTCATACTCTTGTCCGAAGAACTGCTAGAACCACTTAAAGTAGTATCAAAATCTTCAAAAGTCCTTTTTACTAGATTTATACCATGAAGACGTAGAAATCGCGCGATATCATCATAGGTGCGAGACCCCATATAAAATTTCTTCTGATTATCTACTAGCAGCACTAAACTAGGAACGCTAGTTATCTTATTTTCACTAATTTTATCCTTTTTCTCATTATCATTTGTATCGCAATTTATTTCTTCATACGTGACATTCGAAGGTAAATCATTTAATATTTTGCTCCAGATAGGCATAAATGTTTTGCAATGGGGACAAGACGTTTTATAATATAATTCTAGTTTGATGCGATTAGTTCTGTTAAGATAGCTTGTAATATATCCATCCGGATTTGCACTTGGATTTTCCAAATTATTAGTTCCAGTAAAGCTTTCTTCAATAACACGATTAATGTTTCGAAAAGCCTCAGCACGGGCAGTATTCAGGGTATCTGTAATTTTGATATTTTCTTTTTTAGTGGTTGTAATATAACCTAGCAGATTGTCATATATATCACTGTTAAAAAATAATTTGATTATCAAGATTGCTACTAATATACATAATATAACCTGTAAAATTGATAAAGTTGTTTCGCATAGCAAACCCATTTTTCACTTGTAGTCTGGTTTATTATATACGAATAAAATATTTTCAAAGTATAGCTTAAAATTTATCGGACGGATATTACATAGCACTTGCCTATTAGGTAATAGGGTATCATAAAATATGTCTGGAACCAATAAACAATCTAATTTCATAGATTTTATTAATCATTTGCTTACATTCAATAAGCAACAAGAATTATTTCAAAGGAAACAAAATGCAAATGCAAATGCAAATGCAAATAATGAATCGCATATAGATTCAGACCTTCGCGTTGATGATTTTCCATTCCGTTTTAATATATCTGCAAAAGTGGTAGTTAGAATATGTGACATTGCCCTAGAAATATTCAAAACAGAATCAAATATTTTATATCTAGAAGCACCGTGTAATATTTTTGGTGATATTCACGGCCAGTTTAGTGATTTAGTGCATTTTCTAGAAATGTGTGGATTACCACCGGATAATAAATTTCTTTTCCTTGGTGATTATGTGGACCGTGGTAATAATAGTATTGAGGTTTGTATGTTATTATTTGCAATGAAAATCCTGTTTCCGGAAAGTATATATCTCATCCGGGGTAATCATGAATGCCCAGAAATTAATCGTCTTTATGGATTATATTCAGAATGTGAGTCTCGTTTTGGTGCAGATAAGGATATTGTATTTGACAAAATTAATAATGTTTTATGTGCTTTACCATTATGCGCAGTTATTAACAATAAAATCTTTTGCGTACACGGTGGCATTTCTCCTTATTTAAATAAGTTAGATGATATCAATAAAATCACGCGATTTGGATCGATACCTGATTCTGGGTTGCTTTGTGATTTGATGTGGGCGGATCCAACAATGACATCAGTTGATAATTGGGGAATGAATTCTCGTGGAATATCCTGCACATATAATGCAGATGCTGTTGAAAAATTTTTAAAAAGAAATAAACTGCAGCTTATATGCCGCGCACATCAACTAGTAAGCGAAGGCTATAAATTCTTTGCAGATAATAAATTAGTAACAGTATTTAGTGCCCCTAATTATTGTGGTAATTGTGGAAATGATGGTGCAGTTATGAAGGTTTCACAAGATTTGGTTTGTTCATTCATTATTATTAAACCAACCAATATTCCTGCTAGCAATGCTAGCAATGCTAGCAATGGTAATAATGCAAAGATTAGAAAAATGCGGTCGCTAGATAAAATCGATTATTAAATATTTTGCTTTTTACTTTTTATTCATTGAAGAATATATATTTAGTATTTTCTTTTTTTGTCTCGGCAGTTGCTCTGTTCTTATTTGCATTTGCAGTCGCATTTGTGGAGTTTGATTTAATATCTATTTCTTCTAGTTCTGGTTCTCCGAATGTTATTTCATCGTCGTCAAATTCATCCAGATTAAGATTGATTTCATCTACATCATTAATTCGCAATTTAACATTATCTTTTTGCTTTGCATTTTCCTTATTCTTATCCTTATCCTTATCACCTTGATTATTATCTCCACCTTCTAGAACAATTTCATCATCCGCAGATGCCCCTTTATTTTCAGATGGTGTACGTACAGGCAGTTCATCCAAAAGTGATTCTAGATTATTTGCAGAAACATTACCGGATTCTAACTCTATTGTATCTGCATTTTCCTTTGATGTGTCTTTATCTATTTTTTCCACACTATTACTAGATGCCGATTCCGATTTCACATTTTCAATTGATGTATTTGCTAAATTTAGCTTGGAATTTAGATTTGCCTGATTTTCAATATCTTTTGTATTTTCGATGCTCTTATGTTTATCTATGCTAGAGGAAGATGCATGTGTAGATGTCGGTTCGTTTTCACTACTAACCTCTGCAATGTTTGCAATGTTTGCAATGTTTGCAACTGTCTCACTAATTTTATTTTCATTAGGTTCCACCACAACTTCTGCAGCCTGTTCCACAATTTTCTCTACTACTGTTTCCACTAATTCCTTCTTAATTATATCATTCTGTTGCTGAGGGCGAGTATTAAGTTCTTCACGAATTACCTTTCGAATTAAATCAATATCAATTTCTCCACCGCCAACTGCAGATGATTTACCGTTGGTTTTTAGTTCTTTTTTAACAACGCTTTCTAGCTTCTTCATATATTTCTTATTAACGGGTTCTCGAACATCATCATCTGCTTCTTCAATTTCCTCATCAGGTTCATTCAGAAATTCCTTCAAAATATGTCGCACTGGTAATTGTTTCCTAATAGTTTCTGCAATACATTCTGAAATCATACTTTCACTATCTCGCATATTCTTCTGCAATTCGTATTTGTTGGCATTTTCGCTGAATAGATAGGGGTCTTTCCAGAATTCACGGGCGCACTCAATATAACAGAGATGGATAAAATGACCACCATTGGGAACTTTAAGACTAAGCTTCTTATTCTTCTGGGTACTATGAACTATTGTAAGCACTTTAATATGACTAACATAGATGACTTTTAATAAATCTTCAATATAATCACATTTACTTATGCTAACTATACGTTCAAATTCTTTATTTATAATATCTTGTGACCATTTTGGAATACGGCTAAGCAAGTCTTGAAATACCATAAGAACCTTTTCAGGAGTATTATCTTGATTACATATATCCTTGGCATCTAGATAAATACTTTTAACACCTTGATAAATACAGGCTTTTAAAACAGAGATAAGTTGCTTTGTGTATTCCTCTTTCGCATCCACTAGAACTGCTATGCTACCTTCTTCCATTTTAATCTAGAACGAATTAAGAAATAAGATAAACAAGAAGGGTACGTGTTTAATAATTACTAATAATCTATAACTATGAAAAAAACGAAAAAACTTATTTATATAAACCATCTATCACATATCTATCACACATCTAGCATCCTCATTCCAAATTATTTTATTATTTTAGAGCGAACTATGCAAACTGAACTAAACTTATCTGCAAGGAATAGGGTTCTATTTACGTGATTTACGCTTAGTCTTACGAGACTTGCGGCTACTCTTCTTGGTGGATTTCTTAGAGCGTCCAACCCGTCGATTACGTTTGCCACCGCCACTACTACGAGTCATACCATAATTTACAAATCCTAAATCGGCAGTATCAGTTGCCGGGCAATCACCATCTGCTGTTCCATTTAGAGGAATCCACGCAGGAAGCCCGCCAATTTTATCATTTAGATTAAAAGAATAAATAGCACCACCGCGTTGCCGCTTATGAGTCTTGGATTTAGTTTGACGTTTGTTATACATATTGAATATAGTGAATATATTGAACTATTAGTAATCAAATTTATTATATACATAGATAATTATTTATCATAATCACATAAACCATTTGCACAAATCATATAAGTAAAACATACAAGTAAAAAATTGAATAAAATAATATTAATAGGTTGTTCAAATATTAAATATGTCGGCAGTAATAGAAAAGAAACAAGAAAATACTGTCGATAATAACATTGAGAATAACATAGAAAATAAAATACTAAGTATTAATGATTTATATTCTAGAATTATCCAAAATCATATATTGGAATTATTAAAAATAATTAATTCAAAATATCCAACTAAATTTCCAAAGACTATAATTAAATCTGAATTGGAAAATATAATGTCAAATGTAAATTTATCAAGACAACCAGTATCTACAACTAAGATATCTTCTAGCAGCAAACTAAAACCACCCAGTACTGTAATCAAGCCTAAATTAGACCCTGCTGCTAGATGCCACGCTA
>Ga0214921_10011275_pt1 | contig 10888 bp, 8 predicted proteins | sample LL1505_MetaG_FD_177992 | JGI IMG/M metagenome (GOLD analysis project Ga0214921, IMG submission 177992) | Freshwater microbial communities from Lake Lanier, Atlanta, Georgia, United States - LL-1505 | ecosystem: Environmental > Aquatic > Freshwater > Lake | place: USA: Georgia | collected 2015-05-28
CCCGTCGATGCTGCTCGTACATCCCTCCAGCGTACACCCTCAGCGAGCGCGCTCCAAGGTAAACTCTTCGTTGGCTCGCAGCATGGGTACGGGGGTACGAGTCTCCTCTGACTTAGGTTGTCCTCAGAAGCTGGTCAAAAAGTCGCTCCGCGTCCCCCTTCGGGTCTTTCAATGGAGTGAACCAACCTCTTTCGTAGTCAGTAGGTTTGATGGTTTGGTACCGCTCCATGACCTCCAATTGCTTGAGAAGTGGAGCGTAGAATCCTTGCCGTCCCTCCCCAGCCGCCACATCGAGCACATGGAATACGGGAGCCTGTTCATACGGAGTGTACATCTTACCGAACAATTGCCGGTTCAGGGCAGCTTGTACAAACGCCAACACCTCGGCGTGTCCGCCGGGTGCGAGCACAAATGCCTGCTTTGAGCCGATCGCGTTCGCCAACTCGTTACGGGTGTCGAGCGTGAGGACGGTCGGCAGAAGCGTTTCCTTATATCCGTGCTGAAATTCCCTTTGCGGCACCTCTTCACCGGTATACGATGCCTGAACCCGAACGAGTTCGCTCAGGGATTCCTCTCCGGTCGTTTCAAAGAACGTACGCTTCTCCTCGACCCAGAGATCTGTCCACTTCTGGGACAGCCCCTCAGTGCCACTTCCGCTGAGCACCACAGAGGTTCCGGTGGCGACCGCTTGGCGGATAACATCACGAGAGTAAGACTCTATCTCTGGGGTCCAGAAGTGGTCTTTGGTCGAGCCCACGAGTTGTACCGCTGGGCGTGTGGATAGACGCTCGAGGGTTTCAAGCACCCCATCGCGAGTTGATCCTAAAACCTGGAGCGCTCCCTGTCGGTACTGGGTCGCCTCCGCACTCTTCCCCTGTTGAAAGAGGTCGATGCTATTTCGGAGGTGGTAGAGCGTCATGTGCGCCGCGACGACGTTATCGAGCAGGGCGAAGAAGGGACGAGAGACCGTGGCCGTTGTGTCCCGAGGCGCGAGCCCGCACCGAGTGAGCTGCTCAAGGGTAACCATCGCGAACTCTTTAGTGGGCTTGTCGAATTTCGCCCTCTCCTTCTTCGAGCTCTGGGAGTTTCGATAGTGATCGACTATCGCGGCAATAGCGTCGTCCCCCTCGTTAGGGTCAAACATATTGATGCGAGAGAACTCGCGTCGACACGCCTTGGTATCAACCATTTCAGCCAAGAGCTCCTCAGTGCCCCTCCAGAAGTGACCATCGGCGTAGGTGGATGATGATATGAACACGAACTCGGATGGAGGCCGGTTATCATCGAAGATTCCCACGATACCTTTTGAGGCGAACTGTCTCGCAGCAAGAGGGTAGAAGACCTCAAAAAGTGTACCCAAACCACCTGGCAGAAAGGCCATCACGTTCTGCTGGCCGATGCCGTGCAGTGCCGGGGTTCTTGTCATCCACGACCACTGCTTTACTGACGAAAGCCCCCAATTATGGAGCTCTTGCGGCTTCTCGCGATCAGCTGCGGCGCCGAGGAGCTTCAAGAGCACGGTTGCTACCTCTGGACGATCCTTCGGACAATCGTTCGGGTCAAGGGAATCGAGGTTCTTGATGGCGTCAACAAAAGCTCTGATGGCAGCGCCCATCGCGCCGGTTACCGCGCCACCGCAGATATGCCCCACACCCTCTTTGACCAGCCGGGGAGCTAATCGGTTGAGCCAGCTGTCGACATCCTGAGGCAACGCAGCGTCGCTCGATGTGCCGTTCACGCACAGCTTCGGACTATCTTGATAACGTCTGTAGAGTTTTAAGATGGGTTGAGAGGTGAAGTGATGGAGGAGAGAGGGCTGATGGAGGGGCTCGTGACGCTTGTCACGATGATCATCCGGTTGTTTGTTCGAGAGGAAAAGGGTCGCGTTATTTCCCGCTATGAGAAGAAGCGCTTGGAGGGATAGACTCTCCAGATTGTGAATGGCGTCGAGCATTCGATATCTGTCGTCGTTCACACGAGACCTCGTTTCTCGTTGACCTCGTGTCGATACGTCTGGGGATAGCATAGTAAAATTCCTCCGGGTCACGAGTTGATTGGCCAATTGCTTCGAGCGCGGCCGAGAGTATACAATTCATAAAAAAACTAGCATAGTTTGTGAGAGAAAATTATCTCAGCCAGTACACAATCGCGTAGCTCTCGGGGAACTCCACACATGACAACCCTTCAACCACTACCGCAAAGCACCAACGACTGTCGGCTCTATTCAGTACGAAGGGGTGCACCCTTGGGTGAAACGCTCGAATTTGTGGCCTCTACACCCGAAACGAGAGCTATCTGCAACGATCCGTTCGTTTTAGGCATGAATTATACCGATCGGCTGCGCGCGGCCTCCGCCAAGGTCCTTAAGCAACTCAGTGCAGCGAAGGTATTTAGGGGCAGTGAACAGTCGACTCAGGTTCTTACGATCCTTCGAGGGGGGCTCAATTTTCAACTGAGAGAGGCTCTTGGGGACGCGTTTGGTTGGAGCGCGCATAGCTCGTGGTTCATCAGCGCACAACGAAGACTGCAATCCGATACCTCCACCGATTGGGAGATCGTGGAGGACTCGTACGTTAAGATGCATAACCAACCAGAGGTCGATGTGGTCTTTGGAGATGTCGTAGCGACGGGGACCAGTTTACGGCACGGGTTGGAAAAGATCCGAAGCTCCTTGTCTGACAAGATGCGCTGCAGGTCGGTAACGTTCTTCACTATCGGGGCAGCGGTTTCTGGTGACTGCGTAGAGCACTGGCGGAAAGAGGTCCAACAGGAGCTTGGTCAAGAGGTAGCCTGCTCGGTCATTTACTTTGAAGGGGTCTTCGGAGTCGCTCACGCGGGAACCCCAGTAAGCGTAAAGCTCGACGGCACAGATCTTTTGCGTCGCGATGGATGGATGGCACCTGAATTTATCGCCTCGCAGTACGAAAATCCTGCATTTCCGCTCGAAAGATGCACAATTTACGACGCTGGCTCGCGAGCTTTTCATGTCCCGGAGTATCTAGAGGATGTGCGTGACTATTGGGAGCTGGTAGCTAAACAAGCAGATCAGGGGGTAACCCTCTCGCAATTGATCACAGAGCGATGTCCCGAGATCGATCCTGCTCGATTCGGAGATGTCGAACTCCGGGTAGTGGTGGAGAAGCAGTTAGCGCGCGCATCGATGGCGATAGGCTGATAGTCGAGCAGAGCGACGCTCCAAGCGAAAAGAGCGAAGCCTTGTGTCAGCGAGGTTTTGCCTCGTGCTCCTAGAAAATCTTGTGGCCGACAATTTTTCTAAAATCGATGCTTGATTAAACACGGCCACGCGGTTATCGTCGCCTCCCGTATGGCAAACTTCGACAAGTCCTACGGCTCCGCACATGACGACCTCACGTCCTTAGTTCTTCCTCTTACAATTATTTCATCCAGCCCTCAAAAGATCCGAGACATCAGCGTCGTCGTCGGAGATGAGAACGTTTCGTGGAAGCGACACGATACGGAGGAGCTTCAAGCCTCGAGACGACTAGACGATCTTCGAATGCAGGGCGAGCACAACTATGCCGAGGTAGCTCGCGTGAGCGCGCTGCAAAAGTTTGAGCAAACTCAAAGAGGATTTGCCCTCGTCCACGGAGATACGATCGTAGATTCTACGCTGTGGCTCCCGTGGTGGGATGGACTGCCTGGGCTGAATGCGGCTCAGATGTTCGCAACCTGCAGGAGGCCGGATGGAACCGTTAAACGCAGTGAGCACATGTTGGAGCTTACGTGCGCAGGGGCAAAAACCCATAAAGATGCGCGTGTGATTTGGATTGAGACCGCGGTTACCGCGGAGCTTCAACCGGATGGACAACTCGCGCCGCGGGTTCTGCAACGAATTGGCTTATGTTTCGTACCTGAAAAGCCGTACAGCGAAGGCGCTGGTATGTGGCCGATCACTTGTCCACATCCGGTGAGGCTCGCTGAACTTCGCGGCGACACAGCGGCGGTTCTCGAACTGAGCCTGATTGAGGATAGTAAGTGGAAGCTCCCGCAGCGCGCCGCAGAGATGGGGCTGCTGGTTCCTTTCGCGAGTCTCACGAGGGAGGAGTCCGTGAAGAGCTCCCCTCGTGGAGACCTCTTTAGCTCGTGGTTGAAACGGTAAGGGTTCCCCCTCGTGAGTGATAGTCCACCGCCACGGGTAACTATTGTTGGGATAGGTGGAGCACTTGGAAGTGGGACATCAACCCTGGCGGGGCTCCTACGGGAACATGTCGGGCCAGAGAGGTGTGTGGTCATCGACGCGGATGATTACTTTGTACGGGAAGATGTACACTCGCTCGTCCACCGTCTGCGGGAGATTCGCTCGTCGAGCGTCTCAGGTGCAGCCCCTTCCGATATCCTCGTCCTCGTCCAAGGATCCGTATTGTTAGCCACCTCGTTGTTGCAGGGACTGCTTGACGTGAAGGTCTTCATCGACGTCCCTTCGGGGGTGCTCGCCGCGAGAATGGAGCGTGGAGAACGGGAGGGGCACGATTCGAAACTTCGCCGATCTGTTCAGTCGATGGGCTCTGACATTCAGGGCGATACTGATAGGTATGCCCGGTCCGCGGATATCATACTTGATGGGCTCTCATTGTCCGCTCTCGATAGCAAGGTGCTGTGGGGCGCGATTCGGGCCGCCTCCTCGCGAGGGCCCCTTGGGTAAGTAAGGCAAAACAACGCCTTCGCGTTCTTTTGCCAAGAGTGCTGCATTTTAGCCCTCACATGAACGGTGCGTGAGCACCGTTTCTAGCAAAAACTTGCGTCAGCGAGGTTTTGCCTTGTTTCCCTGGGGTTATTTAGTTTGCCCTATTTGTTATACTGGTAGAACTTGTGATTATTTCGGTGTCCGAAAATGGGCGGTAAGTTCAACGGGCTCCGTACATATACGACACAAATAGATTCCACTCTGGGAGACCGGTAAAATCGGCTAAGTCAGCGCAGATACGAACCCCTTGATTCCTAAAAGCGACTAATACCGACTATTACACCCTCCGGAACTGCCCCACTCCGGCGTTACAAGTCGAGGACCACCAGAGCCATGAGAGTCCTCTCTACGGACGACCACTACTCTGTCTTCCCTGATATCTGGCCCCATCCCCGCAAAAGCGGTAAACACTAGGAACGATATGGGTAGAGGCGTGAAGTAAACGTCTCACGGCTAACGGTGAGAACAGCGCGCCGCTAGCCGTGGTGATGACGTGTCGTTTTAACAAGGGTTTTCCCGAGGAGAAAATCATGCGCAAGCCTGATCAGTTCTGCCGGGTATGTCAGAGACGCCCCTCGACCTCACAGTTTGAAGATACGTGCTCACACGAGTGCGCGGATCGTCTCTGTGAGACCGAGTACTACGAGCGCGAGCTCAAGGAAAGGGTCGCGGAGCTGTGCGATTTTGAGGCGGGAGTCTATCTCCCAATATACCTCAGACTCGCCCGAGCTGAGGCTCAGTTACGAGTGCTCGTTGTCGGAGTGCGTCAACTCTCTAAAGTTGGCAATTCGACAGGTTCACAGAACGAGCACAGCGAGGTTGCAGAGTGGAGGGAGACGCAAGCCAAAGCGGACGCCTGGGCCGTTTCGCTCGCTAAGCGTCAGATAAAGCGCTTGCGAGAAAAAGTGCGTCTTCTCGAAGAGGAATTGAGAGAGATCGACAAGCGTTGGCGATCTCTCTCCGCCGAAAAGGACGCCACACTCAAGAAGTTGAGCGTGGCACGGGGAGCTTAGGGATGTTTTTTGGATCTATGGGTGGGAACTGACGCGCGTTGGTAACCACCTCCATGGTTTATCAACGCGCGTCATCCCACACCACATTCACGCCGCGTACCTTTACGGCGCGACGACAACGAGCAACGCTAGGGAACCGATGCAAAAAGCACAGTGTTTTCTTAGCCCCTACCAACATCATCCAAAAACCGCTCGATCCGCTTCGCTGAGATCGGGTACTGGGTCCCCAGCTCCTGCGCGAACAACGAGATCTTAAACTCCTCAACCATCCATCGAAGGTCCGACGGTACTTTCTCGCCCCCCTTCCGGACGAGCTCAACATATTTGACAAGCTCCGCTTCCCGTTCGTGGTGCCGTTTCGGATCTTTATCAGCACGCTCACACCGGAGCTTCATACCCTTTGCGTATCGGGGAAGATGTTGAAGATGCTCGAACGGAGTTGACTCGACGAAATGTACCGGAAGCAACTCATCGAGCTCTTTGCGCATGCCGGGATACGGGCGTTCAACACGGATGAGAGCCTGTCGCAATTCAAGACACTCCTTAGTCCACCGTAGGATCGAAGGAACGAGATCGGGGATGCGGTATTTCGCGGTAACGAGGAGTAAGTTGAAATGTTCCTGCGTGAGCGGATAGACCACGTCTCCCTCAAAGATCCGGGTCAAGGCCGCCTCCACAACGTGAGCTTTCATCTGATCCGCGCTGCAAAAGAGCACCAGAAGGTGCTTGAAGGAGTCTACCTCCTTCGCTTGCTTCCTAATCTCCTGTACCTCCCTGGCAAGAACCCGTTGCGCTAGCGCTCGAATACCGATGTGCGAGGTGCTACGCGCCTCATCTCGCGAATCAAGCAATCGTAAAGCCACTCGAGATTCCTCGACGCGCAGAGCTGGATACACATACATCGGAACGTTGGAAACCTTTGTCACCTCAATGCGCTCATGAAGATCCCCAAGATCCCACGACGAGAGATCCTCTCGCTCCCATTGCGCACGCAGATCAGACCAGGCGGTCAGGTGGTGGGTGCTCCCCTCCTCCATTGAATCGGAGAGCTTTCCAAGAACTTCGTTCAGATCTCGACCGCTCACAAACTCACCCGACTCGGTCGTAATCTCGATCCGTGGTCGGAGATGGTTCGGAAGCGATTCAAGTGAAAGCATACGCGGTGGCACCTCGATACCGAATTCCGAGGCGAGAACTGCGCAAATGCCCTCCACGAGTGGAGCGTCTGTCAGCGCAGGATGATGCGCGATAGTTCGCACAACCGAGGGGTTACTCTCAACTCGCTTGCGAAGCTCCTTCGGTAAGGACCGTACGAGGTACGATATCTGCTGCTCACGCAACCCCTCTATCGCTCCGTCGAGCATCCGAGCAGGAACCTTTCGGGCCAACGCCAACGGCAGCGCCAAGGTTACTCCGTCACGCTCTCCTCCCGGCTCATACCGATAATGAAGATCGATCGAACTTCCCGCGATCGTAAGCGCATTCGGAAACAGCGTGGAATCGACGGGGATATCCTCTCCCGCTGTCAGGTCGCGTTGGAACACAACGAATGCAGCAGGATCCTCTGAGAGCCTCGTCTTCACAATCCGATGAAAGTCGATCGACGAGGAGACCGCGGGAAGGCGCTCTCGATAAAACTGAACGAGCCGGTCCTCAAGGTCCACTCGATTCAATCGTCCGACCGAGGCGAGGAGGGTTGCGACCTTATCAGCGGCACGCCGATTCTCGTAGATAAAGGGATACTCAAAGGGTGAGGACTCATCGATGAGCGCGTTCCGGATGAAGAGGTCAGTTGCGCCCTCGGGATCGTAACGCCCGTAGTTGATCTTACGATACGCGAGCACGAGGCCGTTCATGGTGATGCGCTCTTGTGCTACGATCTCACCCCGCTCACGGTTCCAAAGAGGCTCCTCGCACGTTCGCTTGCAGAGGTGTCGTCCTAACTCCTCTATCCACGCGACCTGGACCTTCGCGTTGATGCGAGCGAACACCCGTGAGGTCTCTACGATCTCGCCGGCGACTATCCACTGTTGGGAATCGCTCTTTCCATGGCGTCGTTGTTTCTTGGCATCTGGGGCGAACCGAGAGGAAGCTTTCTCCGCAAGCGACGAACCGGGGAATACCGAAACCTCTCTTCCACCGCCAGCACGATAGGTATTCGGCGCGAGACGATAGGCGACCTGCCCAAGGAATCCGGTCAACACCGCGCGGTGGATCGCACGATACCGACCATCGGATTTCTTAACCTCATCCACGGGCTTTAGCTCTCCGATGGTAACACCCATCGCCTCTTGCAGCTCTTTGATGAGATCCCCCCACTCCCGCATCCGCATGTAGGAGAGGAAGTTCGCTTTGCAGAACTTTCGAACCTGCGATTGACCCTTGTTCGATTGGAACTCGGAGCTATATCGGGACCATATCGTTAGAAGGGTGAGAAAGTCTGATTCAGGATGCACGAAGGCCCGATGCGCGACCTCCGCCTTCTCCCGTTTGTCCGCGGGGCGCTCTCGCGGATCTTGAATGCTAAGACCCGCCGCTATCGCAATCGCTTCCGGGATAACGTGCTCCCGACGCGCCTGCAACAGGATGCGACCTATCGTTGGATCAACGGGAAGGCGGGCGAGCTCTCCACCCAGCGAGGTGAGCCCTTGGTCATTAGTAAGAGCGCCGAGTTCATGCAGCAAACCGTAGCCACTTCGAATACTCCTTCCATCCGGTGCGTTCAAAAAGGGAAAGCTCTCGATATCACCGAGCTTGAATGCCTTCATCCGAAGGATAACCTCAGCGAGGTTCGCGCGAAGGATCTCAGGATCGGTAAAGTCAGGGCGCTCAGCGAATTCCCCTTCATCGTAGAGTCGAATACAGACACCTTCCTGTACTCGTCCAGCGCGCCCCGCCCGCTGGTTGGCGCTACTCTTCGCTATCTTCTCGATCGGCAGCCGTTTTGTGCGCTGGCGTCCGTTGTATCGACTGATACGAGCGTATCCGGAATCGATCACGTATCTGATGCGGGGAATCGTAAGGGAGGTCTCCGCAATATTCGTCGAGACGATAATCTTTCGCTTGTCGGGGAGTCGGAACACCCGCTCCTGCTCCCCCGCAGAGAGACTCCCCATAAGAGGGAGAACCTCCACCGACGAACCGTATCGTCCGGTGAGACGTTCGCAACACTCGCGGATATCTCGTTCGGTCGGCATAAACACAAGAACATCTCCGCTGCGCGACTCCTCGAAGACCTCCTCAACCGCACGCACCGCCCCATCGACGTATGAAATCTCGTCCGTATCATTATCGACCATCAGCGGCTGGTACCGAATCTCAACGGGATAGAGTCTTCCTGAGACCTCAAATATCGGAGCCCCACCGAAGGCCTTGGAAAACAGTTCGGTATCAATCGTGGCGCTGGTGATAATAACCTTAAGGTCAGGCCTCTTCGGCAGGAGGGTTTTTAGGTATCCGATCAGGAAATCGATATTGAGCGACCGCTCGTGTGCCTCATCTATAATGAGAGCTTCATATGTGGAGAGGAGCGGATCGCTTCGCGTCTCTGCGAGCAGGATACCGTCCGTCATCACCTTGACCCGCGTGTGACGTTTGCTCTTGTCAGAGAATCGGATCTTACATCCAACCTCCTCCCCCCACGTGACACCAAGCTCCTCGGCTATGCGGCGCGAGACGGAGAGAGCGGCTATCCGCCGAGGCTGTGTGCAGCCGACCTGTCCTTTGAGGCCAAGTCCGGCCTCAAGGCACATCTTCGGAATCTGCGTCGTCTTACCGGAACCGGTCTCACCCGCCACGATAATCACCTGATTCGACCGGATTGCCTCCACGATCTCGCGACGCTTCTCAGTAATAGGAAGTGCTTCCGGATATGACACCGCAAGTGGTTCCCGCGGAGATGTGTCGTGTCGAGGTTGGTTCATACGTTGTAGGGGCCATACGCCGACGGCGGCGAAGAGGATACCATACCCAAAAAATAGGACAAAACGCCCCTCGGGAGCTCGTGATCGCTATCTCCGCTTGAGTGAAAGCACCCTCTCGTTCGTTATATTTGTCTCAGGCGCGATGGAATAGAGGAGCTGAGAGGAATATCGCCTTCTCCGCCTAAACGCCTAAGAATATTGACCAGGCGACCACTCCCCTATTCGATACGCAATACCACGACTCCTTGTCCTGTAATGTTAGGCATATCGGGGCGTTGATAGAAGAGCACACGCAGTCCCCAGCTGCCCATAACCTCTTTGGATATCGTCGAATGTTATTTCGGTTTTTAGCGGTTCTTTGAGGTCACGTATGTCACAAGATTCCTCCTGGCATGTTAGCTGTGTCAAAGCATTCACACTTAGTGTTGCTGTCGTTTCACTTCACTCATCCCTAGCGCTGGCCATGCCGGCGGATCCCACCAAAGCAGAGCCGACGCCACCTGGGCAGGGCACCCCGGTGAAGGAGCCGATCAAAGAGAGATGTCAACTTCTAGCCGAGGCCGATAAATACGCAATTGATCAGCTTGGGTTTCAGGACGCAGATAAAAACGGAATCCCGGACTATCGTGAAAAATATGTGCTCAACGTGACTGACTGTAGCACCGTGAGCGCTCAGTTCGATTGGATCTTGGAGCAGATGGCCAAAAATGGCGCTCTTAACCCCAATCAAGGATTTGGAGCGTGTCAACTTCGCGGTGGAGGTCATGCGGCCAACCTCGTGCCAGAAATTGGCATTATTGACGTAACTCCATCGGACACGGGAGCGTCGAACGGGCAATGTTGGTTCCAATTTCCTAATGACACCGGCAGACTTCAAACAGGGATCCCTGATCCGGGCGAGAGACCCGATCCAGCCTACGGTGGGCCTGTACAAGCACCGCCTGTTCACACACCCCCTGTAGTCGTTGTTATCCCACCCCGCCCAGTCGCGCCACCGGTGGCGGTGATAGTTCCGGTAAAACCAAAGCCACCTGTGTGCGTTCGTCCACGACAAAAAGGGTGCATCAGACGGATCCTGCCTCCTAGGAGGCGCTAAACGGCCCCTCTTCAGCTCGCGATAGCTCGCTGTTGCCGCTTCAGTGAGAGCACCTTGTCGTTGTTCGATTCAGTCTCTGGGGCATAGGGCGCAAGCACGCGCGGGAGGTCGAAGCGACCGCCGCGGGTGTAATCACGAGCAACCAACCGTC
>Ga0214921_10011276_pt1 | contig 10888 bp, 9 predicted proteins | sample LL1505_MetaG_FD_177992 | JGI IMG/M metagenome (GOLD analysis project Ga0214921, IMG submission 177992) | Freshwater microbial communities from Lake Lanier, Atlanta, Georgia, United States - LL-1505 | ecosystem: Environmental > Aquatic > Freshwater > Lake | place: USA: Georgia | collected 2015-05-28
GTCGCGGGCGTCAATCCGGACGCGGATGGGCTCGTCGCCGAACCTCGCGTTGGCCAGATCCGCCTCCAATTGCTTGCAACAGGCGAGCACCGCAGCCCGCTCCTCGTCGGTGCGGTGGATGGGCAGCAGCATCACCTGCGTCGGCGCGATCCGCGGCGGCAGGCAGAGACCGTCGTCGTCGGAGTGCGTCATGATCACCGCGCCGATCAGCCGCGTCGACACGCCCCACGACGTCGTCCAGCAGAATTCCTCCACGCCGCTCGTGTTGGCGAACTTGATGCCCTGCGCCTGCGCGAAGTTCTGGCCGAGGAAGTGCGACGTGCCGGCCTGCAACGCCTTGCCGTCCTGCATCATCGCCTCGATCGAGAAGGTGTCGACCGCGCCCGGGAACCGCTCGCCCGACGGTTTGGGACCCTTGAGCACGGGCATCGCCAGGTCACGCTCGGCGAAGGTGGCGTAGACGTCGAGCATCCGCAGCGTCTCCTCGACGGCCTCCTCGCGGGTGGCGTGGGCCGTGTGCCCCTCCTGCCAGAGAAACTCCGCCGTCCGCAGGAACAAACGCGGTCGCATCTCCCACCGCACGACGTTGGCCCACTGGTTGATCAGCACCGGCAGGTCCCGCCACGACTGCACCCACTTTGCGTACATCGCGCCGATGATCGTCTCGCTGGTCGGCCGCACGACGAGCGGTTCCTCGAGCTTGCCCGTGGGGATCAGCTTGCCGTCGGGCCCGAGTTCGAGCCGGTGATGCGTGACGACGGCACACTCCTTCGCGAACCCTTCGACATGCTTCGCCTCCTGCTCGAGGTAGGAGAGCGGAATGAAGAGCGGGAAGTAGGCGTTTTGATGGCCCGTCGCCTTGAACATGCGGTCGAGGATGGTCTGCATCCGCTCCCAGACGGCGTAGCCGTGCGGCTTGATCACCATGCAGCCGCGGACCGGTGACTGTTCGGCGAGGTCGGCCGCGCGGACGACCTGTTGATACCACTCCGGGTAGTCCTGACTGCGGGTGGGCGAGATGGCATGGTCGGGCATGACGAACTCCAGAGGCTGTGAGAGGCTAAGGGGGCGGGTCGCGAGGCCGCGGATTGTAGTCATTTGTTCCGGCAGCGGGCATTGCCGCATACCATGCGGGAGTTTTCCCGCCGTCTGCTAGAATCTTCCTTCACGGCACCTCTCCACGGCCCCCGAGCCCACGCATGTCCACTGCCCCATTCCCCGGCCGCGATGCCGATCCGCACGGCCACGCGACGGCTGCCAAGGGGCCGCCGCGCCGCGGTGGCTCAGGCCGCAAGCGGATCACGGAACTCGCCGGCGGAGCCCAGATCGATCAGGTGTTTCTGGCCACGCGGAAGCAACTGCGGCCCAATCGCAACGGCCAGCTCTACCTGCAGGTGGAACTGGCCGATCGCAGCGGGGCCATCACCGGCCGCATGTGGAACGCCTCCGACGAAGACTTCGAGGCCTTCGATGAAGGGGATTACGTGCGCGTCGATGGCACGGTGCAGCTCTATTCGGGGGCGCTGCAGATCATCGTCACGGCGATTGGCCGGGTTGATCCGCGGTCGGTCGATGAGTCCGAATTCTGCGTGCTCTCGACGGCCGATGTCGAGCGGCTGGCGGGTGAGCTGACAGGGCTGCTCGGGACGATCCGCTCCGAGCCTATTCGGCGTCTTGTCGACGAGGTGCTGGCAGACGCCGATCTGATGGCCGCGTTCAAGCGGAGCCCCGCGGGCGTGAAACAGCACCACGCGTATGCCGGCGGCCTGCTCGAGCACGTCGTCAACCTGCTCCATCTGGCCGACACCGTGGCGCCTCGCTATCCCGCGGTCGACCGCGATCTGCTGCTCGTGGGCGTGCTCCTGCACGACATCGGCAAGACGTTGGAGCTCGAGAGCGAACGCGGCTTTTCCTACACCGACGCCGGCCAACTGCTCGGCCACGTGCTTCTCGGGCTGGAATTGGTCGACGAGAAAATCCGTGCGGTCGAGGACCGTACGGGCAGCGTTTTCGATGCCGAGACGGCGATCCGGATCAAGCACATGATCGCCAGCCATCATGGGGAATACGCCTTCGGCGCCCCCAAGCTGCCCATGACGCTCGAAGCGATCGCCCTGCACCATCTGGACCAGTTCGACGCACGGATGGCGGGCACGCTGCAGTTGATGCAAAACGAGGCCGCCCTCGACGGCGGGTGGACGCAATACCACGCCAACCTGGGCCGTAAGTTCTTCAAGGGTCGCGGCTGACGCCGTCGGCCAGGAAAGGCGTTGCAGGTTTTTCATGGGCCGTTCTCGCCCACCTCGCGATGGTCGTCCGCGACAGTCTTCCGGAGAAGCGGGCGATGCGTCCGCCGGCGGACGCCGCGAACCGCAACGGCACGACGTGGTCGGCATCTTCAGGCGGGCAGCGGGTGGCTACGGGTTTGTCAGGCCGCTGGAGGCGGTCGCCGGCGACCGTTCGGGTGACATCCATATTTCTGCGGCCTTCGCCCTCGATGCCGCGACGGGGGATACCGTCCGCGTGCGGCTCGCCCGGGGCCGCGATGTCCGCCGCCCCGGGCCGGCGGGCGAGATCGTGGAGGTCGTCACGCGCCGCACCACCCGCTTCGTGGGCAGCTATTTCGAGGCGGCTGGCGGCGGCTGGGTGCGGATCGACGGCACGAATTTCGCGAGGCCGGTGTCGGTCGGCGATCCCGGCGCGAAGGGGGTCCGCGAGAACGACAAGGTGGTCGTGGAGATGGTGCGGTTCCCTTCGCACCTCCGCGACGGCGAGGGCGTGATCGTCGAGGTGCTCGGGGCCGCTGGCGAGGCCGGGGTCGACACGCTCACGGTGATCCATGAGTTTGGCCTGCCCGGCCCGTTTCCCGAAGGGGCACTGGGCGAAGCCCGCCGGCAGGCGGAGCGATTCCGGGAGGAGGTGCCTGCCGGCCGGCGCGACCTCACCGACCGCGTGATCGTGACGATCGATCCGGTCGATGCCCGCGACTTCGACGACGCGATCTCGCTGGAGCGGATCGACCGCGGCCACTGGCTGCTGGGCGTGCACATCGCCGATGTGTCGCACTTCGTCGAAGAGGGCTCGCCGCTGGATCAGGAGGCCCGGGCCCGTGGCACGAGCGTCTATCTGCCCGACCGCGTGATTCCCATGCTGCCGGAGATCGTTTCCAACAACCTCGCCAGCCTGCAGCCGCATCGCGTGCGGTACGCGCGGACCTGCTGGATCGAGTTCTCGCCCGATGGGATTCCGGTGCATGCCGAGGAGCAGCGATCGGCGATCACAAGCCAGCGACGGTTCACCTACGAAGAAGTCGACGTGTTTCTCGCCGACCCCGATACCGCCGCCGTCGAGATGACTGGCGAGGTGCGGGCGCTGCTTGGCCGCATGCGGGATCTGGCGAGGATGCTCCGCAGCCGGCGGATGGCCCGCGGATCGCTCGAACTCGCGATGCCCGAGGTGAAGATCGATCTCGACCGCGACGGCCGCGTGAGCGGGGCGCACGTGGTGGAAAACACGGAGAGCCACCAGATCATCGAAGAGTTCATGCTCGCCGCCAACGAGGCCGTGGCCGGGATGCTGGCTGCGGCGGGCGCCGGGTTTCTGCGGCGGATCCATCCCGCCCCCGATCCGCGAAAGCTCCGGCAGCTGACGGAGTTCGTCTCGGAGCTGGGATTCGAAGTCGACACGCTGGAGAGCCGCTTCGAACTCCAGCGACTGCTCGACATGGCGCGCGGGCGGCCGGAGGAGCACGCCGTGCACTACGCCGTGCTCCGCAGCCTGTCCCGGGCCGTCTACGGGCCGCAGGAGGACGGCCACTACGCACTGGCCAGCGACTGCTACTGCCACTACACATCGCCCATCCGCCGGTATCCTGATCTCACCGTCCACCGGGCGCTCGATCTTCTGGCCCATGGCCGCCGCGCGGCGGCTGATGGACTGCCGCGGCTGGGCGAGGAATGCTCGCTTTTGGAACGTCGGGCCGAGGCGGCCGAGCGGGAACTCGTGAAGCTCAAATTGCTCCTCTTCCTCAGTTCTCGCACGGGCGAGGAGATGGATGCGGTGGTGACCGGCGTCGAATCCTTCGGTCTGTTCGTGCAGGGGCTCGAGCTTCCGGCCGAAGGGCTTGTCGCGCTCGAATCACTCCCGGACGACAGCTACCGCTTTGAGCGGACCAGCCACACGCTCATCGGCCGGCGGGCGGGCAACTCCTTCCGTCTGGGCGACCGGGTTCGCGTGACGGTGTTTCGCGTCGACTTGGATCGGCGGACGCTCGACTTCCGCCTCGTCGAGGAAGGAGGCCGCTTCCGCCGTCGCGGCGGCCGAGCCCCGCAGTCTCCAAGCAAGCAGCACAAGCACCACAAGAGCAAGCACACGTCGCATGGGAAGTCATCTCACGCGAAGGCTGCCGGAAAGTCCGGCAAGAACGGCAAGCGTGCCGGCAAGAAGAAGCGTCGGACTCGCTAACGCGGTGTCACTGGCAGGTTTGCGGGGGGGGCCTACAATCCGTCCCCGAGAGCCATTCACGTTCGGCAATCATTCACCCCCGGAAAGAATCCACGTGTCGCAGTCGCTCCTCGAAACACCGTTGGTTGAATGGCACGTCGCACACGGCGGCCGCATGGTCGATTTTGCCGGCTGGCGGATGCCCGTCCAGTATGCGTCGATCGTCGAGGAGCATCTGGCCACGCGCCGGGCTGCCGGCATGTTCGACGTGTCGCACATGGGACGGCTGACGATCGGCGGCACGGCAGCGGTCGAGTGGCTGGAGTCGTTGCTGACGCGACGGGTGGCCGGCATCGAGGTGGGCCGTGTCCGCTACACGCTCGTCACGAGCGATGCAGGAGGCCGGCCGGTCGTGCTCGACGACGCGCTCATCTCGCGAGACACAGACGCGCCGGACGGGACGACGCGGTTGGCGTTGGTCGTCAACGCCAGCAATCGTGATCGCGTCGTCGCCTGGCTCACGAGCCGCCTGCCGGGAGCGGGCGTCACGTTCGCCGACCGCACGCTCGCAACCGCCATGATCGCCGTGCAGGGGCCACTGGCGATCCAGATCGTGGGCAGCCTCTGCACGCCTGCCGATGCAGCCCGTATTGCCGGCCTGGGCAACTACCGCGCGACGTCGGCTGTCGTCGCTGGTTGTGCCGCCGCCGTGAGCCGCACCGGCTACACCGGCGAAGATGGTGTGGAACTGGTGGTCGATGCCGCGGCGGCCACACCGGTCTGGGACGCCGTCCACGCCGCCGGGGCGCCGCTCGGCCTCCGTGCCTGCGGCCTGGGTGCCCGTGATACGCTTCGCCTGGAGGCCGGAATGCCGCTCTACGGCCACGAACTTCGGGAGGACTCCGACCCGTGTGCGATCGGCCTCGATCTGGCGGTCAATCTGGACGGCCGGAGCTTTCCCGGGGCGGGCCACTATGGCTCACTCCGAAATCATCCCGCCGGTCGCGTCCGAGTCGGCCTGACGTTCGAATCCAAACGGAGTGCCCGCGAGGGAGATGCCGTCATGCAGGGGGAGAGGCAGGTCGGCATCGTGACCAGCGGCAGCTTCGCGCCGACGCTCGGGACCGCCGTCGCGATGGCGATGGTGGATCGCGACGTGGCCAGCCCCGGCACCGCCGTCGAAGGCGTCATTCGGGATTCCCGGCAGCCGGCCGTGGTCACCCCCCTGCCCTTCTATCAGCGGGACAAGCGGCGGGCGTGATGCGGTATGATCATGGCCCCACCCCGATCCGGTCGGTGGGGACAACAATCCTGTGTGTTGATGAGCATCGTTCCTGAGGAGCATTCCATGGCGGCTGATTTGAAGTTCGCGAAAACACATGAATGGGTTCGTCCAGAGTCGGGCGGCGTGCTGACCGTGGGCATCTCTTCCTACGCGGTCGAGGCGCTCACCGACCTGGTCTTTATGCAACTGCCCGCGGTCGGCAGAAAGGTCAAGGCTGGCGAATCGTTCGGCGAGATCGAGAGTGTCAAGGCGGTCAGTGATCTCTACGCGCCCATCTCTGGCGAGATCGTCGAGGTCAATGCGGCTCTGCCCGGCAAGCTCGAAACGCTCGGCAAGGATCCCTACGGCGAGGGCTGGGTCGTGCGGATCAAGGCCGACAACCCCACCGAGTTGGACGGCCTGCTCGATCGGGCTGCCTATGAATCGCTCGTTGGCAGCCAGCCCCACTGATGGGCTCGCCGTGAACACGCTCACGATCTGGTGGGACGACGCGGCAGACGGCCCGACCAACATGGCCGCGGATGAATGTCTGGCTGCCGAGGCCGAACGCCGCGGCAGCCTGCTGCTGCGGTTCTATGGCTGGTCGGAAACGACTGTCTCGCTGGGCGGCTTCCAGAAGATCGACGATGCCCGCCAGATCGCCTCGATTCGCGGCGTGCCGCTGGTGCGGCGGCCCAGTGGCGGCGGTGCCATCGTCCATGGCAGCGACCTGACCTATGCGGCCGCCGTGCCGAAGAGCCATCCGTGGGGAGCGTCGCCCCAGGTGTTCTATGATGTCCTCCACGGCGCGATGGTGGAGGTGCTTGCCGATCACGGGATTCGAGCCTGGCCGCATCCCGCCAGCGACGCTCGACCTGTGCATGACGAGTCGCTGTTCTTTTGTTTCGACCGTCGTGCCACTGGCGACCTCGTCATGGCGGGGCCTGTGGCGGGCACCTTCAGCAAGATCATGGGAAGTGCGCAGCGGCGGCTCGCTGGCGTCGTGCTGCAGCATGGCAGCCTCCTGCTCCGCGGCAACACCGCCGTGGGCGTTTCGGCTCGGCATCCCGCCGTGGCCGACATGATGGTCGGACTGTCGCTGCCTGATCAGTCAGGTCTGTTGCGAGCCTGGGGCGCGCGGGTTGCGCATGGCCTCGGGGCCGCGGTCTGCGAGGAGAACGCCCCCTTCGTGAGGGGCTGTGCGTTGGAAGTCGAGGGCTTGGCGGCACGATTTCGCGAAGAGCGATGGACGGCCCGCCGATGAAAACCCCCTGACAACGATCGGATCGTGGTGACTGACGGCCAGGTGATGAGCGGCGGTCACGGCGGAATGGGCGTTGTTCCGGAACGGGCACGGGCCCTGTTGGCACGGGCGGGGGCGCGAGGTATCCTTTTCAAGAGTTCTCTTTCGATTGGGGTTTCCCGAGGTTCGATCCGCCACAGTTCTTCTCGGGCGTGTTTCTCGCGTCCACGAAGTTCGGAGCACCCGTTCATGGTTGCGAAATTGATCGTTGCTTCCGGGAAGAGCGCGGGCCGTTCAATTACCCTGAAACACGGCAAACTGTTGATCGGGCGAGCCGAGGAATGCGACATTCGCCCCTTGGGCGAGGAGGTCAGCCGGCGGCATTGTGCCATGGTCGAAGAAGCCGGCGCCGTGACCGTTGAGGATCTGAAAAGCCGTAATGGCACCTACGTGAATGGCGTCAAGATCGCGGCCAAGGTGACCGTCGCTGACGGTGACATCGTTCGCGTGGGGCCGCTCGAATTGAAGGTGTCGTGTGCCGTCCCGGCGGCGGCCGTCCCGGCAGCAGCCGCCTCGATGGACGATGTCTCCCGTTGGCTCATGGCCGACGATGAGCCTGCCGGAATGTTCGATACGACCCGGAGCATCAGTGCGGCGGACATCGCAGCCGCTGTGGCGCAGACTCCAGGCCAGGCTGGCGATGCCTCGTCGGTCAGTTCCGTGCCCGTTGGTGTGGAGCCCGCTGTGGCAACCGGTGATTCCTCCTCGGTGTCGGCCGCCGCCACGTCTGGCATCGACGCGTTGATCGCGGCTCGGGCCCAACCAGGCGGTCTGCCTCCGGAGGCGAAGGTTTCGAAGAGCAGCAACTCGAAGGATGCAGCCGCCGAGGCGCTGAAGAAGTTCTTCGGAAAGCGGTAGGACTCCGGCGGGGCTCGATTGGGTCGCAGTGGTGCCGTTGAGACAGGTTCTAACGGCTGTATGGGCGATTTATTTTTCCTGTTTGCCCCACCTTGCCCCGTCGTTGTGGCGCATACTTCCGGTAGAGCTTGCCTGACAAGCAAGAATTCCCACCCCATCCGCCTCCCTGCTTCATCTTTCAGGAACACGCCCCATGACCACCTCTGCCCTGCCGAAGGCTCCTCGCTCCAGCCGCCGTGCCGTCGCCGCTGCCGCCGCGGGCCGTGCCAGTGGCCGGCGTCGGCACATCGATCCGACCACCTGCGAACGCGATTATCAGCCGGAAGAACTGGAATTCATGCAGGCCGTCGAGCACTACAAGCGGCGCAACGGCCGGCCGTTTCCTACCTGCAGCGAGTTGCTCGAAGTGGTTCGTTCGCTGGGCTACGTCCGGGTGACCACCGCCTGAGAGGTGGCCGTTTCGGCTTGGCTGGGGGGTTTGGCTGGGGTTGTTGTGGGGAGTGGCGGAGGGTACGGTTCTGCCCCCCTCCCGCCTCACCCCGCCGGATCCTCCCGGCTGGGCGGCGGGCTCGGAGGGCGAACATGCCCACGCCTGACCCCCGCATCACCAGCCCGCTCCTGCTGACATCGCCCGACCGCGGGCGGACGCGGCGTTATCTCTATCTGGTCGTTGCCTGCCTCGCGGCCTGCGGCTGTGGTGGGATCGGAAGAAACGACAACGCGGCCGGCGTGCAGCTCTATCAGCAGGGCAACTATCTCGGGGCGGTCGATCATTTCCAGCAGGCGTTGGCGAAGCAGCCGGGCAATGCGGACTGCTTTTACAACCTCGGGGCCACCTACCATCAACAGTCCAAGCTGTTTGGCCGGCCCGCAGACCTGCAGACCGCCGAACAGTATTACCACCTCTGCCTGGCACGGAATCCGAACCATGAAGCCTGCCAGCGTGGGCTCGCCGTGCTCCTCGTCGAGGAAGACCGAAGCGATGAGGCGATGGCCCAGCTCCAGCAGTGGGCCCAGCGGCAGCCCGGCAACCCGAATCCGCAGATCGAAATGGCCCGTCTCTGCCAGGAGCATGGCGATGTCCGCGAAGCCGAAAACCACCTGATCGACAGTCTGGCCATCGCCCCCGACAACCCCCGGGCATTGGTGGCGCTGGGGCAGATTCGGGAGTCGGAGGGGGATGCCTCGCAGGCGCTCTCGAATTACAGCCGTGCCCTTGCCCTTGATCCGCGACAGCCGACGGTGGCAACGCGGGCGGCAACGCTCTCGGCAGCCCAGGCGGGCACCTCCCGGTTGGCGGCGATGCCCGCTTCTGCCGTGCCCCTTGCGCCCGCGGCATACGTCGCCCCCACGCCGCCGGGAAACGCGTCCCGTTGACCATGCCGCCGGTGGCTTTTATCCTGCCTTCTCGGCTACCCGGCTCTCCGGCCCAAGGTGCCGACCCTCGTACACTTCCGACCGCCGGTTGCAGACAGTGAGAGGTGCGGGCAGGCCGGGATGGAGAACGAGCCAGTGACGGACCGCAGCGCCGGGTCGGCGAACGAACGCGTCTATAACTTTTCGCCAGGCCCAGCGGTCTTGCCGCTGGAGGTGTTGGAGCGGGCGCGGGACGAAATGCTCTCGCTTCCCGGCGTTGGCATCTCGGTGCTCGAGATCAGCCATCGCAGCCCGGCCTTCGACCGGATTCTCGAGGAGACGCTCCTGGGGTTGCGGCAGTTGCTGGGCATTGGCGATGACTACGAGGTGCTCCTCATGCAGGGTGGCGCCAGCCTGCAGTTTTCCATGGTGCCCATGAACCTCCTGCGGGGTCGTCAGGCCGCCGCGGACTACATCCTCACTGGCACCTGGGGCCAGACCGCCATCAAGGAGGCGCGGCGGGAGGGCAAGGTGCATGTGGCGTGGGATGGCAGTGCCACGGGATACGACAGGCTGCCTGGTGCCGATGAGATCCGCCTCTCTGACAGCCCCGAGTATGTGCACGTCACGAGTAACGAAACCATCCAGGGTGTGCAGTGGAAACGCGATCCTGACCCGGGGGCTGCCCCGCTGGTCTGCGATTGCTCCAGCGACTTCATGTCGCGGCCGATCGCCGTACCGAAGTACGGTTTGATCTATGCATGTGCGCAGAAGAACGCGGGGATCGCCGGTGTGACCGCGGTCATCATCCGCAAGGATCTGCTCGAGCGGTCCCGTGACGACCTGCCGACGATGCTCGACTATCGCACCTACGCCAAGAACGGCTCGCGGCCGAACACGCCACCGGTGTTTGCGGTGTATGTGCTCGGGCTCGTCTGCCAGTGGCTCCGCGACAGCGTGGGCGGACTGGCGGCCATGGACCGCCACAATGCCGTCAAGGCGAAACTGCTCTACGACGTGCTCGACGCCTCAGGCGGTTTCTATGCCGGCCACGCCCGTCCGGAGTGCCGTTCCGACATGAACGTGACGTTCCGCCTGCCCGACGAAACGCTCGAAAAGGCGTTTCTCAAGGGGGCCACGGAACGTCATCTCGTCGATCTCAAGGGGCATCGCTCCGTGGGGGGCATTCGGGCCAGCATCTACAACGCGATGCCGTTGTCCGGCGTCGAATCGCTGCGGGACTATATGCTGGAGTTTCAACGCAGTCAGCGCAGCTAGCCGTTGGTGGACACAGTCTCCACTCTTTGCATCCCTGCCCTTTTGGAAAACCCGAATCCATGCCCTCGATCATCGTGCTCGACACGCTCAGCCCGGACGGTCTCGCGCTCCTCGATGCGGCGGCCGAAGCGGGTGTCACCTATGAAGTTGTCACCGGGCTCTCGGGCGCGGCGCTGCGAGAGGCGCTGGCCCGGCACGATGGGGCCATTTGCCGCAGCGGCGTGAAGATCACCGCCGACTCGCTCGCCGGCAATCACCGTCTCAAGGCCATCGTGCGGGCAGGCGTCGGCACCGACAACATCGACAAGGATGCGGCCACGCGGCAGGGCATCGTGGTGATGAACACGCCGGCCGGCAACACCGTCAGCACCGCGGAGCACACGTTC
>Ga0214921_10011277_pt1 | contig 10887 bp, 5 predicted proteins | sample LL1505_MetaG_FD_177992 | JGI IMG/M metagenome (GOLD analysis project Ga0214921, IMG submission 177992) | Freshwater microbial communities from Lake Lanier, Atlanta, Georgia, United States - LL-1505 | ecosystem: Environmental > Aquatic > Freshwater > Lake | place: USA: Georgia | collected 2015-05-28
AGATATTGCGATTAAACATCTCCTCGCGATTCAACTCAAGACGCAATATCCACTTACTCCACTTATCCTCTCCACCTTCGTCTGCCATTAGCCCTTCTTCAAAGAGCTTGTAAAACTTTAGTAGTACTTTATCTTCCTCAATTACTGTTTCGTCGTCGTTGTCATCCCAGTAAATGGCGATTTTTTCTGTAATATTTCGTAGATTTGTTAGCTCAAGATCCTGTACCACTTCACGGGCCTTGTCTTTGTTGCTACGATACTCGGGCTTTAGAGTAATTGTTAAGGAAACCGCCTTTGGATTCTGCGTTACTTTTAGAAGTTCCCTTAGACGCGGTACACCTCGAGTTACCGCGGATTTTGATGCTACACCTGCTTGATGGAACGTATCTTTTTCTACTATTAATTGTTTTGTTGTGAAATTTCTTGTACTTTCTACAGTTAAGTCATAAACCCATCCTTCACCCATTGGACTAATTTCTTCAATAGTTTTAATTTTATCCCATACTACATCATTTGTTGTATTCCATTTAGACTTAACATCTTCTACATTTCTATGAGAATGATATTTATCAAGACGTTCTTGTTTATATCTTAATGATAGAGTAAATGTCTTCGCAAATAGATTAGAGTATTTCGTTGGAATAGTAATAGTATAACAATGTGCGACTGATTTAAATTTTTGTAGTGGTGGCATATAATTTGTCATTTTACTATAAATATTATAACGGGCTAGAATAAATTGAATTCCTTCCAATAATTCTTTAGATACAGATGTAGCGTGAACGGTACCACATCTTTTATCTACTGTACCATCTCCACTAATATATCCATCAATTGTTCCTTTCAAGAAATCATCTGGTGCTTGAAATACCCAATTAGGAATATTTTTCTCATAACTTACACGACCAAACCATTCTTTCATTACTTTAGCAAGAATTGTTGAATGAATTATAAGTGATGTAGTTGTTCCTTTAATACCAGTATTTTCAATTTCCTTTTTTGTAGATACAGTATGAGTTCCTACATTCCAACTGTCCATAAGTACTTTTATTTTATTCAAATATTCAGTATCATTATTTGTAATAATAATTTGTGTATTATTACTCATTCCTTCAGAAAGATATGCGCCACAGAAGAAACCGAAATCATTTGTAAGTTGAATTGTTTCAGGAATCTGACTTACATCTAACTTCATATGTTTATTATATACATTTTGAGGACGAATATCATTTGAATTATGTCCATTATGAAAGGCATCGCGAAACGCATCACTGCGACTATATGGAATTGTAAATAAAGTTCCTTGATTTTTCTGAAACCAATGACGATCTTTAGAATTATTCATTACATCTAGTGCCTTTTGTACTTCTGTACCATATAAATAATCAGTAGGTGGTAAGATGTCACGCATATTTATTTCAGTAATATATCCTACCTGATCTATAACAAGACTATTCGCAATTGGTAAAGAATCTCCAACATTTAAATCTGATCCATTTGTCTCAAGAACTTTACCATTTTGTAATGTTAAGAATGACTTACCCTTTGTTGCTTTTACTTCACGTCCTGATTCAAGAGTTACTTTAATAATTGTATTTGTACCATCTTCGTTAATAACTGGATGACGAGTAATAGCCTCTAATTTAGTCCATTTCATATTACCATCTTCATCACATGAGATTGCTTTCCAATCATTGCCATCATTTAGTTCTATATATATTTGTCCATTAGGAAGATGTTGAATTTTAGCATCATTATCACAATTCATATAATAATCATCAATAAACTCTCCAATCATTGGAGTTATGATTTTACCATTCTTCGCAATGATGATTTCTGTGTCCCAATCTACAGAGTTTAATGTCATTTGTGTTGCAGGCTCGCCAATTGACTGCGCCGCTACGATACCAACCTGTTCACCAGGCTGAACCCACGACTTCATGTGCGTAACCAGAATGATCTCCATCAACATCTCATACGCCTCCTTTGTAAAACGTTCTTTCACAATCAACTTGTGGGGAGCCAGATGGAAGCGTAGAAGGGCACACCAAATCTTGTGATAGGGATGCGTACGTGCGATAATCTTTTTAATACCATCTAACACGTATGCTGGGGTCAAATCAGTCTTCTCAGTAACCTTCAGCGCGAATCGTGTCTTAATATTTAGAATCCAGCGCGCCAAATTGACTGGGGCGAAAACACTTCCTGAATCAAGAGATTTGCTTTGAAATACACCCTCTACCATCATACGTTGGTCAAATAGAAGAGTGTTTACATAATCAGCAATTTCTTCAGTATCATTATCGCGTACAACTCCATCTTTTAATACAGCACTCCAGTCCACGCCTACTAATCCAAACTGTGTACGAATCTCCTCCTGAGACAACTTACCAATCGGTAATGCCTGTGTCTCAATCTTTGTTGGGTTAGTACCATCCTCACCATAATGGTACTGAATAATATTGTTATTCGCATCACGCACCGTTCCATCATGATGTACCACTAGATCTTCCATTGATTTGATTAATTGACGTTGAATATAACCTGTATCAGCCGTTTTAACAGCTGTATCAATCAAACCTTCACGACCAGACATAGCATGAAAGAAGAACTCCTGCGGGGTCAGACCACCAATGAAGGAACTCTCAATAAATCCGCGCGCACCCGCCGAATCATCATACTTCTTGTAATGAGGCAGAGTACGGTCAGTGAAGCCATAGGGAACACGCTTACCCTCAATAGCTGTTTGACCGAGACACGCCATCATTTGTGCCACATTTAGAGGCTCACCCTTAGAGCCAGAACGGACCATCGCTAGAAGCCGATTCTCACTTGATAGAGATTTCTGACCCAGAGAGCCCGCATCCGAAGTGGCCTGATTAAGAATACCGAAAACTTGGTCTTCAAACTCCTGTTGATTGGTCTTTCCAGTATTATTATCAAACAAGTCTAAATGAACTTGTAGAATCACTTGCTCAACCTGCTTTTTACGTTCTTGAATTTTCGCATCAATGGCCCGTTTAGTATCTTCATCAGCGATTAGATCGCTGATACCCACACTGAAACCATTAAGTACTAGGAAGTTTTCTACCGTGTTTTGAAGCGCATCCAGAAGAGCTACAGTGTCTTTGGGACCATAATCATTGTAGGTTACATGAATAATGCCCTTGGAGGGCTTCATATATACATCACCATCTACAATGCCCTGCTCAATGTTACCTTGTACAATTTTAACATAGTTGTCAGAATCTTTTGAATCCTTGTCACTATCAAAGGATTTGTTGCCCATTTCAATATTAATTGGGGCTAGAAGTGCGCTTAGTACTTGTTGCCCAGTCCAGCGTTCCTTACCTTTTTCACCACCACGGGGAATAGGCATGTTACCATCAAAGCGTTTGTTCCACATCATAAGATTCATAAATTCACGTTGAGTGAAGTTAATACCAGGCTTTGTTAGCAAGTACGAACCTACAAGTGTATCTTGATACACACCAATCATTGGTTTGGCATGACGGGGCGTAATAATGTGGTGCGGAACCGCCGCGATTTCCTCCAGTTCTACCATCGCTTCGTAGGATTGGGGCAGATGCGCATTCATTTCATCACCATCAAAATCAGCATTATAGGGACGAGTGACTAGAACATTCATCCTAAAAGTCTTATAAGGTAGAACCCTCACGCGGTGTCCCATCATAGACATCTTGTGAAGCGTAGGCTGTCGGTTAAACAGCAAGATATCATTATCAAGAAGATGACGATTTACGACATCTCCATTGTAGAGCACAATCTCCTTCGTATTCACATGCTTTAGTGAAATCATACGACCATCCGCACGAACAATTGTTTTCGCACCAGGCCATTTATCGGCACCATTCTGTACAAGCTTATAAAGCTTATCCACATTATAGGGTGTAACTCTATCAGGACTCGTAAGATTCATCGCAATCTCCAGCGGCACGCCAATTTCACCCACACTGAGATTTGGGTCAGGAGTAATAACTGAACGTGCCGAGAATTCTACACGCTTACCCTGAATATTGTAACGAATACGACCCTCTTTTCCACCAAGACGCTGTTGAATAGACTTGAGAGGACGACCAGACCGTTGAGCGGACGGTGCCACACCAGGAATTTCATTGTCAACCAGTGTAGCCACATGATATTGAACCACATTGGTCATTTCATCGATAACATTCTTTGAAGAATTACCCTCGATCTTTTGTTGAAGAGATTTATCGTTTTTGATGATATCAAAGAGCTTGTGCGTCAAATCATCCTCTGAGCGCTGATTATTATCTTGAACAACTGAGGGGCGCACTTGGGGAGGAGGAATACGAAGAACCTTACAGATCATCCAGTCAGGGCGGCACCAGTAACGAGACAGACCCATAAAGTCAACATCTTCATCCGAGATTCGGCGGAATAGACGATGTACGTATTCCACCTCAAGCGGTTGCTGTTGCTTAAGTTCGGCATAATTCGCAATAATACGTGCGATGCCTTCACGCGTAAACTTATCAGGTTGCGGTGCGCCGCAACCATCCTCACATTCTTGTCCGCATCTTTTGATATTGGACGATAGTGCTAGTACCTCCTTCCAGCGGGCTTCTCCCTTACGATTAAGTAGCTCTTTGTGATGCTCTTTATCAATTCTAAGTTTGGAGCAACGAATACAGATACACTTGAGAACATTTAGAATCATTGGGAGAAATTGAATATAATATACTGGACGTGTAAGTACATAATGACCAAAGTGGCCGGGACAGCCATGATTTGTTTGGTCACACGTGCGACATATTTTACCATTATCTAGAACACCCATGCGCGGATCAAATAGCCCGCCAATTTTAGGTTCATTTCCTTCATATAGGGTCTGCGAGGTGATCTCAACCACGGAGCTACGTTCAATTTCCTCAGGAGAGAAGATACTGAACTGTACTCCGACGATTGACTCGACGTTTGAAGAAGCTTGATTAAACCCGTTTGGCATTCTGTCTTGGATATAGAAACTAGTGTCTAAGTTCTTAGCCTAGACTTTTGTCAATTTTTAGTACAGCTTTAAACTCTTTAAGAATTCAATTCAATTTTCATAAAATATCATTTAAAGTATAAATTTAGATGATATTATATATTTAAACTTAGAATAAGTAGTAATAAAAATACTTACATACAATGTAATATTCTTTACGAGATATTAATAATAATACGTTCTTTCCAATTTCTAGAATTTATATTTACCGCACATGTTAATTCCACTTCTCTAAATTCAGTAACATCAATTTCCCTCTTCTCATCCCTTGATAAAACTATATTTTCATTTATCATTTTATATTTGGTGGACACTGTACGTTTCCAAGCTGGAACATAAATCTTTAATTTAAGTTGCTCTTCCTGAATACTTTTATCAATAATAATACCCTTAAATGTAGTTTCTCCTGATAGGATCGCATTTAGGAAATCTAAATCTCTGCTATAATTTCTATTTAGCTTCATTCTATAATTCATATCATACATTGTAATCGGTACAATATGCCTCTTTTGCGATTTCCTAATATGTAATTTTAGAACTCTCTGATTTAGTAAATCAGCATATCGACGAATAGGACTTGATGTATGCGCATAGTTATCTGATTCTAATCCAAAGTGTCTGGTCTCTCTTTCCTCTGCTAAACAATATTCAGCTGCCGAGAATGCTAGTTTTTCTAAATCAGATGATAATACTGACCGATATTTTTCGAGCTTTTCAAGATTTGGACTAGAATGTTTTCGTAGAACACCCATCCCCTTATTCTTTAGAATCTGGCCGGCCTCGTTATTATAAAACAACATACACTGCTCAATCCATTTATGTGAATCATATGGACACTCTCCTTTTTCTTCTCCTTCTCTCTTTGCCAAATAGTTTGAAATTGCGGCTAAAGGTTCTTTATAGGGGGAGTCTGACTCTTGAAATTCCTCATATGTATACGATTTATTTGTTTCAAGTATTGATTCAAACCATTCCTTGTTTGTAATTTCTTTTCCATTCCAGATAAATTGTAAAGTTATTCCAATCGATGTTTTATTTGGAAGTAGTGAACAGGATTTCTCTGAATATTCTTTTGGAAGCATTGACCTCAAGGGAGTTCCATCCGTATCATATAACGTTTGACCAATCAGCGACGCATAAATATCTACTGGGCTTTCCTCTTCAATATATGCGGCGACATCACTAATTGTAATTGATACTCTCCATGTATTAGAATCTATCTCTTCAAATGTAAGTACATCATCCACATCTTTACAGCCCTTTGGATCAATATTGAAAGTAAATCCTGTTAGCTCCTTTCTAATAACTGTTTTAGCCTCTTTCACTTCTGGAATATAAGTCCCTTTAGGATGTTTCCAAGGACATGCTTGCCATATAAGTGCCTCTTTTTCGGCTTCAAAGTCTCCTGAGGTACCGAGTAATTGCTGAAGTTGACCTCGTGGAAAAGTTGACGTTGATAACCAATTATCAAAATTAACAAGTCCAATTTGATTTTTGCTTACATCTTTTTCGGAGCATCCAACAATAAAGTGAGGATACGATTTATTATAAGGAGTGAAGAGATATATGGGTATTCCTCTGGATGTAAGTCCATACTTTGATTTATTTACAAGCTCTACTGTTCCAACAATTGGAGGATGTGAATCATGGAGTTCAAGGTGGCATTTTCCTTCATTCCAGAAAATATGGTCTCCTGGAAGACATTTATTTGCCAGTTTAGCCCCAGAAAATCGGAGTATTTCATCACCTCCGTCATTTAGAATAATAAAGTCCGAATAGTTTTTAGTTTGTAAAATACCACGAATACCTTGTGGTTTCTCCTGGAGCTGTTCTACACCGAGCATGCCTTCAAGCAATTTACTGGCTTTACTCTGATTACTCATTTTATTACAATATATCTAAAAGATATAGAATAATCAAATTTTAGGTTATTATTTCGAAATTAAATTATAGGTTATAAAAAATGAGCTGTGGTGGTAATCGTTTTGAATGCGCACTAAAAAGAAAATCTAGGCTTACGACTCAATCTGACAGGCCTTCTAATTTAGAACTATACAATGAAAATCAAAAAAGACTTAATAATCTTATAAGAGCTCGTGAAGAAATAGATAACCAGTTTTTTCGCCCTATAGCTTCTCAGGAACTAACTACTACTCATAAGTTAGGTCCACGAAGTGTGGATTGTCTTTTACAAGAAAGTATTACAGTTGATGATATTGAAATGAATCCGACAATAACTACATATACTCCTTGGGTAGTTCCTTCTGCTTCTACCAATTAAATGTTTTATATGAATTCCATACATCCTGTGTAACATGCGACTTAAGTTTTTCTCCATCTTCAAAATGAAAATTATATGCCAGAAAATGATTCTTTAAAAGCAGGAATACGCTTTCTCCTGTAAATGATGGGATATACACTTTATACGGTACTATCTCCTTATTAAAACTAAAGTCCTTTAATACTTGTACTGGTCTAGAATTAATTATCTCAATTATTTTTTTGTATGGACTTGGTTTTTCAATATATCTCATACCAGCATACATAACAATAGAACCATCAATTGATATCCAAGCATGAAGTAAATTAATTAATGTTGACCATTGAGCATAATTTTCTTCACATGGCTCAAATAAATCAATAATAATTACATCATATCTATTATATACTACAGGAGGTGTCTTAATAGCCTCAAATATATCTTCAAAGTGAATATGTAAACGTGGATCATTCCATGCGCCATTAGCCCACTGTGGATATTTCTTTTTAAATAGTTTTACAACATCTTCGTCCCAATCATACATATCAACATGAAAAACACCTGGCCATTTCAGAACTTCTCTAGCTGTCGCACCCTCACCCCCCCCAATAATCATTACACGTCTTCGTTCAGTTACACTCAGCATAACAGGATGTACAAGGGATTCATGATAAATTCGTTCATCAATTACTGCGCTTTGAATTGAATTATCCATATAACAGGCTAGACCCCAATCAGGTCTAACTACCATTTCTATTTTAGTTCCACGATGCGTCATAATTGAATCCTTTATTGTCGCATCATATAATATGTATTTTTCCATAGCATCATTAACAACATATGTAGAATCAGTATATTCCTTAATAATATCATTAGACATTCTAAACAAATTATATTAAAATGTGTTTAGATTGCTAGTAATTAATATTTATTTACCTGTAGAACCAAATCCACCCGCTCCTCTATCAGAGTCTGGTAGAGCGCTTACAATACGAACATTACGAATCCAGCCCATATCAGGGGCTACAATTTGAAATAATCTATCGCCACATGTTACTGTCGATTTAGCTGTCATTGACCAGACAGGTGCCTTTAATTCACCTCTATAGCTTTTATCAATGACACCAGTTGAGTTTGCCATTATCAGACCCGTTTTAAAGATGGATGAACGAGGCATTAACCAAAAATGACTATCGGTCTTTAAAAAATCATTTGATTCCCCCCTGTTCATGCGTTGAACTTTTAGAAGCCGCACAATTATACCAAATGGAACAAATTGAGGAGTTTGCTCAATAGTGACATTACTGGATGAATGTAAATCAAATCCCGCATTTGAATCCGAGCGGTCATATTCATCTTTATAAAAATTAGCCTTTTCTCTTACTTCTGTTATATCTGCTACATCTATTCCTACCTGTTCTGGTTCCAAAACTTGAATTTCCAATTCATACCATGAATTCATTATATATTAAAAATAAGTTTTTTGCTTTAAACTCATTTATGTTTTCTGGTTTGTTTATGTTTTCTGGTTTGTTTATGTTTTCTGGTTTGTTTATGTTTTCTGGTTTGTTTATGTTTTCTGGTTTTTCTTTTCCCACCATAACCTAAAGTGGAATAATGTTTGGCAAAATATGGGTCGCCAACTTTATTCTTAAAAACTACATTGAGAGCAGTTTTAGATACTGGCAATAGCTTTTTACCAACATAACGGAATGATACCTCTCTTTTGGGGTATATTTCACTAGTAATCTTATGTCCATAAATAAGTCCATTATTAGGGTTACGAAGTGGTCCCTGATAGGTTCCTTCTGTAAAATGACCATCTCTTAAACAAACTGGCTCACCTATTTTAAATGTTCGTGTATCACCTTGAGGAGAGTCTTCTATAAATATACAATTAGACATTCTAATATATATTTAGTAAATAATCTAAAGATGTAGATACAAACTATCCGAAATTACAATATCACGAATCATTTTCTCACGCACTTCCATAATTTTACTAACTTGTTCCGTATGCTGACAGTATGTCGCCATTGCCAATACTTCATCCAACATATTTGACATTTTCATAACTGCTCTAATAAAGTTTCCCTCAAATAGTCCATGCTCTTGACAGATTATTGACGCATTCTCGCCCTCAATCCATCGTCTTATCGGCTCGATTAGCTGTGTTGAAATCTTCCAATAATCATATACTTGATATCCAACTTTGTCCTCTATTTCCTGGTATTCTTGAGCCATTTTCTTAATAGATACAAGTGTATTATAAACATCTAATGAAATATTTAGCTCTCCAAAAGATGGACTATCTTCCGTTTCCTTCTCCTCCAGAAAGCATGCGAGTGTTGTCGCAATATTATCACCGCTCATATTATGAAATAGTTCCCTTGTATATAGTTCAGTCATGAGGATTTGATGTCCTTCATTTACTTCAGTTGCTAGAATACCTTTTAGTGTTAGGTCCCCGTTTTTGAAGGTCATGGGATTATTATTCTTGAGATAACCGATTTCGAAAAGGAAATTAGCAATGGGCTGAATACTCTCTTCATGAGCCTCTAACGTAGTTAGGGTTTGTGTAAGTTCTTCAAACTCTTTTTTAAGTTTTTGAAGAAGAGTATAATTAGCTAGGGCGGTAGTCCAGCGTGGACCAAACTGCTTATTCTTAATAGTATCAAGCTGCCTCTGAACTTCTTTGCGCTCAGCATTAACTGTTTGCTTAATCTTTTGCTCCAATTGGGCTCTCTTATGACACTCCGCATAAATTGCGTCGTCTAGTGTAATTTCATCAATCTTCTTTTGAGTAATCTCTAAATCCTTTCTAGTAGATTTAATCTGATTCTGGCGTTGCTGAAACCAGTAACTTTGCTCCATAATACTTAGCCATTTGATTGGCTTTACAGAGTCGGCCTCCTTATTACTAGTATCGTCGTGAGATGACTGAATTGTTTTAAGAATGAAATCATAATGAAAGTCCATACGACTTAGAATTGGCGGCTTAGAACCCTTCATCATACCCTTCATTTCGCTTGCTTCAACTGGTTCATGGTCTGGGAGATAAATTACAACACCTTTGTCATCTTTTCCTCGACGACCTGCTCGCCCAGCCATTTGAATATATTCATCTGTACGTAGAATACGCATTCCCCCCGTTTGGTCATCATATTTCTTAAATCCCGAAAATAGAACCGTTTTAGTCGGCATATTTAGCCCGACTGCGAATGTCTCTGTACAGAACATAATCTTCACAAATCCTTTTGAGAATAAGATCTCAATAATTTCTTTTAGAAGCGGCAGAAGTCCACTATGATGAAATGCGATGCCACGGCATAATAGATCATAAATCTGATAATATTGGGGGACTTTCTCTAGCTCCTTCATATGTCGATGAAGATGGAATGAAATAATATGTTTTACAGTGGCAATTTCACCTGAAGATAATAATGTTCCATCAACTTTATCTGCGTAGGCCTCACATTGTTTGCGACTAAGAACAAAGAATAGAGCTGGAAGTAGCTCCTCTTTTTCAAGCATTTTAATGGCAGTATTCATTTGGTGGACGAAGTTGTGAATATGAACTTTTCCCGCTATGGCACCC
>Ga0214921_10011279_pt1 | contig 10886 bp, 11 predicted proteins | sample LL1505_MetaG_FD_177992 | JGI IMG/M metagenome (GOLD analysis project Ga0214921, IMG submission 177992) | Freshwater microbial communities from Lake Lanier, Atlanta, Georgia, United States - LL-1505 | ecosystem: Environmental > Aquatic > Freshwater > Lake | place: USA: Georgia | collected...
AAAGAATAATATTTTTTTCATTTCTTTTTTTAAAGACTTATTTAATGTTTATAAATTGGAAATGATAAAATTATTATAATTCATCTGGAGGAGGCTCATGAGGTGGTCTCCCTGGGCGACCCGAAGGATGATTAACCCTTCTATCCGGAGGCGTTGGCCCATCTGGAAACCCTTCTGGACCATTTCCATCAAATCCATCTTTTCTATTCCCATTTAATCGGCGAGGTGGCCTTCCTTCTCCTGGTGAATTTTCGAATCGATTATTGTTATTGCTTTTAATCTGTGGGTTATTGTGTAATTTGTCATCCTCTCGCTCAAATTTATTATTTGGATTGTTTTCCCCTCCTCGAAATATTGGTGGCGGAGGTGGTGGAAGAAATAAATTTTCTATTAAAGAATCTAATTTTGTCAGCTGAGATTGATTGCAAATTTTCCTTACCCTCTTAAAATGATAAAAAACAGAAGTATCTATCTGTACTTTAATTTTAGCAGCTTTGTTAGCACAATTTAATACGGCTAAAGAATCATATGAGTCTGATTTTAATAAATCAAAAAGCGTTTCTCTATAGCCCCTCTCTTTTTCTTTAAACAACTCTAATTGCCCACGATGTTCTAGCATTAAATCATCCAACTGAGATTGCTGAATACTATCAAGATGCAGATTTTCGATCAGAAATCTTTCGCGAACTGATCTTCTCTTATCCTCATGTTTGGGAGGATTTGTCCTAAACCAAAGAATGGTAGTAAAAATTGTATTCATTATTAATAATGCGATTATCACATATACCAATAATTTGTTTTTATTGTTTGTCATCATAATAAAATATTGAGGTTGTATTCAAATCATATTCTTTAGAAAATTCACTTTGAGCAGATACAGCATGATTATTAACTTTCACTTTTTGTTTAGATGCCTGTGTAAACATAACTGTATTTACAAAAAATAAAATTGCGCAGATACTGATCAACACTAAAGATTTTTTTAATGGCATTTCAAATTCTTGTTCTTGATCAAAAATCCTATGCATCAATTTTGCTTTTATAAAAGGAGACAGTTTTGCAAGTTGCATATCGTCAAAACTATTAAGCACCATTTCTAATTTCGTATTCTTTTCCATTGTATAATATTAACTATTATTCGTAGTAAGCTTCTTTTAAAATATTTCTTAAATTTTCATTCGCTCTATGAATCAATCCTTCAATACTTTTCGTTGTCTTTTTCATTATTTTGCCCACTTCCTGATAACTCAACCCTTCTGATTTTATTAATAAAAAAGCAACTCTTTGATTTTCAGACAAATGATTTAAAGCTTTAAAAAGCACTACAGCATTTTCTTTATTTTGTAGCGCAATTCCAGGATGGTAAAAATCCGGAATATCTTCTTTATCCGTTTGAATACCAATAAGATTTTTAAAATAATTAATGGATCTTTTCGATTTCTTTTTACGCTCCCATTCAATTGCTTTAAGATAGGCTATCTTATATATCCAGGTTGATAATTTGGAATCCCCTCTAAAATACTGTATGCCCTTATAAATTTGAATAAAAACTTCCTGTGTTAAATCTTCTGCATCATGAGATTGCTGCGTTATTTTCAAAATCGTATTAAACACTACATGCTGATATTCATCTACCAATTGAGTAAAAGAAACCCTGTCCCCTTTTTTAAGAAGTTCAATAAATTCTAAGCTATCAGGCAAAACTCAAACTTTGTATATTAGATGTATAAATTAGCAAATCCCCTTGTAAATAAATAAAATTACAGTTATTTATGAATAATAGGTTCATTAGTTAACTTTACACACTAATTATTCGTTATAATGATAAAACTTTCTGTTAATATCAACAAACTAGCTACGCTTAGAAACTCAAGAGGGGGCAATAACCCTGATATATATAAAGCTGCTGTGGATATACAGAAATTTGGGGCAGATGGTATTACCATTCATCCAAGACCAGATGAAAGGCATATAAAGTATGCTGATGTATTCGAATTAAATAAAATAATTACTACCGAATTCAATATAGAAGGCAACCCCACCGATGATAAATTCATTCAATTAGTATTAGCGAATAAACCAACTCAAGTAACCTTGGTTCCAGATGTACATGGTCAACTTACAAGTAATCATGGGTGGAATACCATTGAACATACCCATTTCTTAAAACCGATTGTACAATTATTTAAAGCAAATAACATCAGGGTATCCATTTTTATTGATCCAATCATTGAGATGATTGAAGCTTCAAAAGAAACAGGAACAGACAGAATAGAATTATATACAGAGTCGTATGCTCGAGAATTTTCTGCAGGCAATAAAGAAAAAGGAATCAAGCCATATGTCGAATCTGCTATGAAGGCGCAAGAGTTGAACCTAGGAATAAATGCAGGGCATGATTTAGATTTTAATAACCTAGCCTACTTTTCCAGGGAGATACCAAATTTAGAAGAAGTTTCTATTGGTCACGCTTTGATTTGCGACTCCATTTATTTAGGATTAGAAAATACCATTCAATTGTACAAAAGACAATTAAAATAATAACTATCCTAAGAATAAAATATTACTTAAAAATACTGGCAAGTTTAGCTTCCAATGCTTCTCCCCGAAGATTTTTTCCAATGACAACACCAGCAGGATCAATTAAAAAATTTTGAGGTATACTGGTGATACCAAATTTCTGAGCTGCTGAATTACTCCATCCTCTTAAGTCGCAAACATGCGTCCAGGTTAACTGATCTTGGTTAATTGCTTGAATCCATGGTTCTTTACTTTTATCTAAAGAAACTCCAAGTACAGTAAACCCTTTATTTTTATATTTATTGAATGCGTTTACTACGTTAGGATTTTCACCTCTGCAAGGACCACACCAACTAGCCCAAAAATCTATCAGCACATATTTCCCTCTGAAAGATTTAATATTGATCATTTTCCCATTTTCATCAGCTTGTTCAAAATCGGGTATCACCTTCCCCATTGGATCTTTTTTCAACTCTGCAATTTGCTGACCAATATAAGCTCCAATGTTAGAATTTTGTACATCCTGAGTTAGTCCTGTATACAATTGCTCCATCATAACTCCGTCATTACTCAATTGATTAATTCTATAAATAGCCAATGGTGCTATGAAAGAAGATTTATTGTTCATGACAAAATTGATCAAATCGTAAATGCATTTCTGCGCTTCGCCATTATCAATAACTGCATTGGGTTGAAACATACTTTCATATGGCTTAGTGATTTGACTATATTTTATAAAATCATCATGGCTTTTTGACCCTGCAACTATAGCCCTATCTAATTCATCTTTTTTAACTGTAATTTCAACATTGCTGTTATCTAAAAACAATACAATAAATGCCTGCGATTTGTCAAAAGTAATAAGCTTAAAATCTGGAGTTGGCATTTTACCATTAAAGGAAAATTTGCCATTACTAACAACAGTGGTAGCTTCAGGCGCTCTATTATTCCCATTCAAAAAATCCACAACAGTACCATCAGGGAATCCTTCAGTAATACCATTAATTTTATACCCTTCTGAACTTGCAATAATAAGGGGTGTAGCATTATTAGCTTTTTTATTCTTTTGTTGTGCTGAAGCAAATACAGGTAAGAAAACTAGGTATAGAAAAAAATGCTTTATCATAGTAAAATCAGTTGATGTTGTATGTTGCAAATTAAGACGTTTCTTCCTTTTTACCTAACCAAAAAGGGAAATTATCATTTAATTATCTACTTGATTTACCGTCTGCATGAATGAAGATATTACAGCAAAATCATTCATTTTAGGGTCTTTTTCAAAATTCTGGTCAAAATTAACACCAAAAAAATCGGGATGCTTAAATTTATGAAGAAAGGAAGCATCACGAAGTTTAATAAGTCCGCCACCAATAAAGAATGGCTTTTCAAAACTAATATCATTAATAATTTTCCAATCAAAGTTACTTAAACCATCGTTACTTAAGAAATTATGATTCCTATAAAATAAATAATAGTCACAAACATCATCAAAATCTTTTATTTTATTTTCAATAGACGCTTTATTAAAATCCTCAATTTGGAAAGACTTAATTACTTCTATTTTATTTGAAATTATTTTACAAAACTGTGGAGATTCATTCCCATTAAGCTGGATAAGATCTAAATCAAACTCCTCTATTGTTTTAAAAATTTCTTCCGCTGGAGAATTAACAAAAACCCCTACTTTCAAAATTTCGATTTCTGCCGAAGCAATATCATCAGCCTGTATGAAATTTCTAATATAGTGACTTGATGATTTATCGAATACAAGTCCAACATATTCAACCTCTAATTTATCGAGTTGAAATAATTGCTCTACACTTTTAATGTCACAAACTTTGATATTCATATTAGTAGAAAGTTAATGAAAAATATTATCGATACAACCAATTACTAAGTATTTTCTCTCCACAGGGGGTTAATATACTTTCTGGATGAAATTGAACGCCTTGAAGATCATAGGCAACATGTTGTAATCCCATAATATTTTGATCTTCATCTTCTGCAGTTACTTTCAATACTGATGGTAAGTTTTTTCTGTTGACGACCCAGCTATGATATCTTCCAACTTGCTGTATTTCATCTAATTCTAAAAATAGTTTGCATTTTTTTTCTAGAATTTTTATAGGAGTAGATACCCCATGAAAAACGGTGGTGAGATTTAAAAGTGAGCCGCCGAATACTTCCGCAATGGCTTGATGCCCTAAACAAACGCCAAGTATAGATTTGGAAGAAGCGTATTCTTTAATTAATAATTTTAATACCCCTGCTTCTGAAGGGAGCCCTGGCCCTGGAGAAAGAACTATTTTATCATATTTGGCAATTTCTTCCAATCCAACTTTATCATTTTTAACCACATCTACTTTTATGTGTGCTAATTTTTCGATAATGTGGACAATATTATAAGTAAATGAATCATAGTTGTCAAAAATTAACACGCTGGTCATAAAAATAAAATCAATTTATTTCAAATAAAAAAAGACGGAACAAATCCCGTCTTGATAAAATAGTGTACCAATCAATTAAGCAAACTTTTTTGCATCTTCTAAAAATTTAGCCAAGCCAATATCTGTAAGCGGATGCTTTAATAATCCTAAAATTGAATCAAGGGGGCAAGTGCATACATCTGCTCCAGCTTCAGCACATTTAATAATATGATTTGGATAACGAATAGATGCAGCAAGAATTTCCGTTTTAAAGCCTTGTGTACTAAAAATTTGTCTAAGCTGATGAATTAATTCCATTCCATCCCAGCCACTATCATCAATTCTTCCAATAAAGGGAGATACATAGGTAGCACCAGCTTTAGCTGCCAATATAGCCTGCCCCGCTGAAAAAACCAATGTACAATTAGTTTTTATCCCATTTTCTGTAAACCATTTAATAGCTTTTATGCCATCTTTAATCATGGGGACTTTTACAACAATATTTTTATTAATAGCAACTAATTTTTTACCTTCTGCAATAATTCCATCAAAATTAGTTGAAATAACTTCAGCGCTTATATCACCATCCACCATTTCACAAATTGTTTTATAATGCTGCATTACTGCTGCTTCTCCCTTAATACCTTCTTTGGCCATTAAAGATGGATTAGTAGTAACACCGTCTAGTATTCCTAAATCGTTGGCTTCTTTTATTTGTGCTAAATTGGCTGTATCAATAAAGAATTTCATTGTAACCTTTTTAAAAAGTGAATTAAATAAAATATTCAACGAAGTTAATTCCGAAACCTAAATTTTCAATAAAAGAAATCAGATTCTTTTATTATTTTAAATAAAAAATGGCAAGTTACTTACATCGCACCGCTCAACCATCTACCCTTGCTACCTTCCGGTCCTGGGGGAGTTCAACAGGAGCTGGTCGTATAAGACTTGCCGAGGCAAAGATAATCAAATATTTGAATGAAGGAAAAAAATTGAAATTCGTTTCTAAAAACCAAAGCCTGCCCTATTCCTTCTTGAATTAATAGTAGAAACGCCAATTAACCGATCATTTCTATCTGTAAAAGATTTATAGTAAACCAATACTGTATAGGTATTTTCCGTATCAAAATTATTGCCCTCTAGATCCATTCTGATAGAGGGGTCTTTTTTATCAACAGCGATATATGTATAATTATAATATCCTTGCTTTAAGTATGCACTACATTCATATTTTTTCGAATTATCATTATACTTCATTTTCCATTGATCATTCAATTCAAAATTGGTAAATTGGCCTGCTAGATATAAGTCTTTATTATTCAATTGGTTTAACTTATCTGAAAAGAAAAAATGAATAGTTGCATAATCAGCTTGCCATAATGGATTAATACTTTCATACGTGCAAATATTGTACATGCCATTATAATCCGGGAAATACATGTATTGTTCACCATCTCTATTGAAATCTGTTTTAAGGTAAAATTCTTGTTTATTTTTATTAAACAATCCACTATCAATCCTGTCAGATGTCATTCTAAAGCTTCTAATATCCAACCATCGCCATTCTTTGCCACCAGGAAAAAGTCCAACATTCTCAGTATTGTATTCTAATAAATTACCTCTAACAAAAGTTGGGGTTATATTTTTTTGTGCATTTTCCCATCTGTTATTTTGCAATACAACCACTTTTATTTGCTGGGCGGCACTAAAAGAATTGATATCTTTTATATTAACATTGATTTTTATTCGCTGATGGGTATAAAAATAATCTGCTGTAAAAGGCTGAACCACGCTTGCTTGAACGATTGCTTTTTGCTCCAACACCAACATTTTTTTTGTAAAAACTACTTTAGAAGTATCTCCATCTAAAAATACTTTTAATAAATAATTCCCAGACTTTATTGGATAAGAAGTTTGATCTGGGAGTAGTGCCTGATAATGCGTATACTTTGTAAAAGCAAGATTTGAATACCTGTATGTGGTAATTCTGTTTTGGATAAATCCCTTCATAAAGTCAAAACTGCTCAAATTAATTGGCTGCCAGTTATAATCACAAAGCACATAAGTATAGTAATAACTTTTATACCCTCCTTCCATGTCGTCGAAATCCAATTCGAGTTTATTATTAGCCTCAATGGTATATACAGGCAAACCTTGTTGATTACCATATGGAAATAATTGAATTGTTTGAATATTATCACGATAAACCTGTTCAGTATTTTGAGCGGAAGCTACAATCGGCAACAAAAGAAATGCGGTATGAATAATTTTATAAAATTTCAACTGGAAAGCCATTTAATAGTTTTATTAATTTATTTTTGAAAGATAACTAAAATATCTCTTTTGAATCTCCCATTTTTTATAGCAAAAAGGCTTGCAAAGAAAAATAAACAAACTTTTTCTAGATTTATTATTCGACTTGCTATCGCTGCCACTTCTTTAAGTGTGGCAGTGATGATAGTAGCCTTAAGTTTTGTTAATGGATTTCAACATGAAATAAGTAAAAAGGTTTTTAGCTTCTGGGGACATATTAGGGTATTGCAAAATTTAGAAAACAAGGTAACCATCGCCGAGGAATATCCGATTCAGCAAAGTGATACCATTGAATCGTATCTATATTCTTTCAAAGAAATTGAAACTGTTGAAAGGTATGCAACCAAGTCTGCCATTTTAAAATATAAAACAAGTATTGAAAGTATATTATTAAAAGGCGTAGATAACCAATTCAACTTTACCAGGCTGCAGCCTTTTTTACAATCAGGCCACTGGATCAACTTTGTAGATAGCGGATATAGTAAAGGCATCGATATTAGTGCTTATACTGCTAAGCAATTAAATATTAAATCAGGCGATAGTTTAATTGTATTCTTTTTTAAAGCAGATGGAAGCAAAAGCACCAGGAAATTATTTGTATCAGGAATTTACAAATCGGGCATTGAAGAGTTTGATAAAAATTTTGCTATTTGTGATATAAATCTGATCAGAAGATTAAATAATTGGGACCGAACACAGATTGGAGGATATGAAATATTTTTAAAGGATTACCGGCTTACCGATTCTATTGCTAATAAAACATATGAGGGACTGCCACAGGGATGGTATAGTAAAAGTATCAGAGAGATTTTTCCGGCTATTTTTGATTGGTTGAATTTACAGGGGCAAATAAAAAATTTACTTATTGCAATAATGATGATTGTGGCAGTAGTAAATATGATTACCTGTTTAATAATATTAGTTTTAGAAAGAACCAGAATGACAGGTATACTGAAAGCGTTGGGAAGTTCTAATTGGATGATTCAAAAAGTATTTTTATACAATACAACTTTTATTGCAATTAGAGGTATTATTATTGGTACCATTACTGGTTTACTACTTTGTTGGATACAAGAAAAAACAGGATTTATAAAACTTAATGAAGAAGCTTATTACATTTCTAAGGCCAGTGTATTTATCGTTTGGTGGCAAGTACTTTTAGTGGATGTAATAACCCTCATAGTTTGTTTTATCACTTTGATAATCCCTACCATGTTAATTAAAAAAGTATCGCCGGTTAAAGCGATTCAATATAGATAATTCAAACTATCTTTTCCTGTTTAACTCGTATAAAAAAATAGAAGTAGCGATTCCTGCATTTAATGATTCTGCAAAGCCTACCCTTGGGATTGAAACTTTTTCATCTGAAATATTAATCAGCTCCTGCGACAAACCATTTGCTTCATTTCCTATCATGATAATCGCTTCATTAAAAGTAGAAATGCTATTTAATGGCTTACCATTTAATACTGTTGCAATTACTTTAACATCATGATTACTTGACAACCAATTTGCCAAATTGGTATATATCACATTAACCCTACCTATACTTGCCATTGTACTTTGAACAACCTTATTGTTATATAGGTCAACTGTATTTTCGGAACAAATAATATTTTTTACCCCAAACCAATCGGCAGTCCTAATGATAGTACCCATATTTCCTGGATCCTGAATATTATCGAGCATTATTGTGAAATTATTTTTTACCTCTATATCAAAATTATCTTTCCTTTTTTTGAAGATGGCTATTACATTATTTGAGGTTGTTTGTTGAGACATTTTAGACAATTCGTGCTCTTCAACTACATTAATTATCTGATCAATATGTGGAAAAGCTGTTCTGTCAATAGTTTTTACCCAGATTTCAAGTGCATAAAGACTTAGACATTCAAATTTATTGTCTGATAATAGCTCTTTAACCACTTTTGGTCCTTCTACTAAAAAGCAATTGAATTCATCTCTGAATTTTTTGTGCTGCAAACTTTGAATATATTTGATGATTGATTTACTTATCATTGATTTTTGATTATGCTTGATTTTAGTGTTAAAAGAATAGAAATTAGTTTATTCACAAAGTTTTTATTGTTAATGTTACTATTAGTTTCATGTGGCAAACCATTTGTAAAAAAAGCACCTAAAGATAAATTTTACTTATATAAAAATAACATTGAAGTTACAGAAGGTAATTTTACCAAGTCTGAAAAAACAAATTTAATTCAAAAATCATTTAGCCAATTAGATGATAGTGCTAAAGTTAATATTACTCAAAACTTCTTTTTCAATGTAATTAAACATCCATTTATTTATGATAGTACCATTACAAGAAATTCTGCTGAGAATATAGAAGCCACCTTATTTCATAGTGGATATTATAATGCTAGAATCAAGATTAAAAGAGACACTATAGGAAAAAAAATAGTGGTGCATTATGAAATAAATGCGGGTAAGCCTACCTTAATTGATACACTGAATTATAGATTCAAACTAGATGAACTTCAGATCATTTCAGAAACCATTAAAAAAAATACATCTCTTTTAAAGAATACCCCAATAACGAAAATTGGCGTATTATCTGAAGTAAATCGAATAGTAGACAGTTTTAGGAATAATGGATATTATAAGTTTACCGCATCAGAATTAAAAGTACTTGGGGATACTTCAATAGAAGCACTCACCTCCATATCAGATGACCCATTTGAGCAATTGCGTTCAATTGCGTTAGCTCAAGAAATGAGAGATAATCCTAAAATAAAAATAAATATTGTATTAAATCCTCCGCTTGATTCTACCAAACTGAAAAAATATACAATTAATAAAATTTTCATTTACCCAGATTTCCGAATCAACACAGACTCTATTTTATTTACATTATCTAAAATAGAAAACAGAGGATTTACTTTCATTCAAAATAATAAAATCTTCAATTATGCACTCTTTGAAAAATTGGTTACAATAAAGTCTGGGGACATTTTCAAGCAATCCGAATATTATAAAACCATTGCTAATTTATCAAAAACTGGCGCTTGGCAAAGTATTAATATCCAAATTGAAGAAATAAAAAATTGCGATTCATTAATTAATTTAATTGTACAATTAATCCCTACTAGGAAATATTCATTTGAAACAGCTTTAGAAATGAGTTATTCTGCTAGCAACAGTGCAAACATTTTGGCAGGTAATCTATTTGGCTTATCCGGCAATATTTCAATTATCAATAAAAACCTTGCGAAAGAAGCTATCAGCATGAAACATAATATCAGAGCAGGTATTGAATTCAATAATAATAGTGGCGGCAACAGCAATTTTATAAATTCAAATGAAATAAGTTACACGAATACTACCTCTTTTCCGAGATTATTATTCCCTTTTATACCCAATGCTTTTAATAAAAAAAGTGAATACAATAAAGGTGAAACATATATTAATGCAGGCACAAACTATGTAACAAGATTAAATTTATTTAAACTACAATCTACTAATACAAGTTTTGGCTGGACAGGCTTAAATAAAAAAACATGGAGATGGAATTGGAATTTTTTAAATATTGGATACAGTGATTTGTTTAATAAAACGGACAGCTTTTCTGCAATACTCGCAGACAATCCTTTTCTAAGATTTTCATAT
>Ga0214921_10011281_pt1 | contig 10884 bp, 14 predicted proteins | sample LL1505_MetaG_FD_177992 | JGI IMG/M metagenome (GOLD analysis project Ga0214921, IMG submission 177992) | Freshwater microbial communities from Lake Lanier, Atlanta, Georgia, United States - LL-1505 | ecosystem: Environmental > Aquatic > Freshwater > Lake | place: USA: Georgia | collected...
CTTGATTGAATTAACTCCTGTAGTCCTGGAATTAACTCTTTAGTAAATGGAACTGTTCGGACTTGATGAGTCTTAGTGGAGCCAAGAATCTTCTCACCTTTTAGTCCATTTGAATAAGCCTTAGAGATATTCACACTGCGATTAAGCAGAGAAATATCCTTGCATTGAAGCGCTGCTAACTCACCCCATCTAAGGCCAGTAGTGCCTGCAAATAGAACAAGGAGTTCATAATCTCCACACTCTTTTGCGAGTGCCTTTAACTGGTCAACAGTTAATGGTTGCTTCTCGCTAGCTTTGGCTCTAGGTAGTGGAACTCCTATTGCAGGATTTCTACTAACTCTGCCATCTAAAACAGCTGATGCGTATATCTGTTTCATTAAGCCAACAGCCTGCTTAATTACAGTTGCACCTACTCCGTTCTCAATTGATACTGCAACCCATTTACCTATTTGGTTATTAGATATTGCAGTTAGTTTGCTCTGCCCAAAGGCAGGCAAAAGGTGTGCATTGATACGGGCGATATATCCTCTGCGAGTACTGGCAGAGATGTTGGTCTTCGCTTGTAACCACATCTTTGTCCACTCGGCAAAAGAAATACTAGAAAGTGACGGGTCAATCCATTCACCACGTTCTAGCGCTCGCTCCTGTTCACGCTTCCAACGAACAGCTTCATCTTGAGTAGAGAATGTTTTGGACACTTCTCTTCCATTAAAGAATGCACGGGCCTTCCACTTGTCACCCCGCTTTGCTACTCCTGGATTTCTATTTACCTTTTTAGGCATTAAGTATCCCCTTCTTTTTGAGCACTTTCATTGCCTTAGGTGTTGCATTTCCCTCTCCCCTGGCCCCTTGACCAGGTGCGGAAAGGAAATCTATTTTGCGTAAATTCTTTACTCGCTCTTTAGCTGTACCAACTTCACACTTCATATCTCTAGCTAATTCTTCAATAATCCTTTGCTCATACATTGATGACCGCAGGTCATACAAATAGGCCAATGCCGCCCATATAGATTCATCGACTGACTTACCTCGCCCTACACGCCAAGAACTGGGTTTAATTACTTCTCGTATTCGTTGTATCTCAGTTGCCCAAGTGTTTAATTCTTTGTCTACTTCGGTAATTACTGAGTCAACACCGTCTTGTTCGGAGGTATGTTCGTACCAGTCACTTGAGCGAAAATCGCTTGTAATATTAAAGGGAACTATGTCTCCATCGGGAGTTCTAACAACCTGAAAATCTATTGAATCTCCCTGGTAGTTAGATATGTAAATATCGGCAGTATGGTTTTGTTCGTGCCAGGCACTACAAACTATGCGGTCTATTGACCAGAATGAAGCTTCTGCTAGTCCCATTTTGCCTCCCATCTAAAACTACTACGAGTGAATCCATATCGTAGGTAGGCGCCTACCTACGATAAATATTAATGGGTGTTACGGTTTGACATAGTGCCACCTAGTTAATATAATACTAGGTAGCACTCTAAGTCAAGCACATTCAAAATATGAAAGAGAGTAACAATGAACGAAAACGGAGAGCGCTGGATAAACCTCACTGAAGCCGCAGCGCATTTAAACGTAAGCAAGTCATTTCTATACCAAAAGGGACAATCCTTAGGAATCCCCCGAGCAAAACTCGGAAGTAAATACAGATACAAGAAGTCAGACCTTGATACCTGGCTAATGAATAACAAAAGTGAGTAGGGCGCACCAACCCCCTCACCGCAATAGTAAGACGCAAGAGCTCTTGAGGAACATTGAGCAGGTTTGCCCTGTCTGTTTTGAAAATTTTGCGAACAATGGTGTCGGGGATATTCACAGAGTTGGCGAGATTGGTACACCTGAAAGACGCTGTGCTGAGCCATTAAAGGTTGGACTAGTACTTCAACCTAATAAATATGAAACTCAAGTATGGAGTTTAAAAAAATGATTCCTTTATCTTCCTGGATTGATGATTATCAAGAAAAGTCATCTGATTGGGTAGTGGATGGCTTAGTTGGACCATATGTAACTGCGTTATCTGGACAACCGAAAGTTGGTAAATCAACGGTTGTAACTCAAATTGCTCTCGCAGTAGTTAATCAAATCCCTTTCCTTGGCAGAGAAGTAAAAAGTAAATCAAACAAGGTTGCGTGGATGGGTTATGACTCTGGTTGGGTACCTGAATTAAAGGAGCGTTGCGGAGATAATGCAAAAAATTCAATTCTTCTACAGAGAGGAATACCCAATGTAATCCTGAAAGATTGGGATGAATTAGGTCAGCATCTGTATGACTTAGATATCGGATTATTGATAATTGACCACCTATATGGATTCGCTGGGAGCTTAAACTTAAATGATTCGCAGGAAGCGTATAAAGTTATTAATTGCTTGAATGCAATCAACGGGAAATACAGCATCCCAATTATCTTGATTGCTCAGGCACCGAAATCAAATAACTCTGCCGGAATGGCACACTCTAATATTCTGAAAAGCTCAGCAAGAGTATTACTTGAGATGTCTGGAACTTCAAGGGCTGGTAAGCGGAGTATTCTGATTAGTGGAAATGAAGTTGCTAATGAACGAATAACATTTCGAATAGAGCCACGGCACATTGAACTTATTTACAATGGGGTTGAGAAAGAAACTAAGCAGGTTAGGGATTACCAGGCATTTCTGGATAAAGCTAGAAGATTCTTTGGTGAAGCAAGGAACGATGAGTTGCTATCCATCCCAAAAGCTGCACCCATTTTACTTCGGTTGGGCTTAAGTGAGACTCAAGCGGGCGCTGAAGTAATGTTACGTAGGTGGAGAGGAAAGAAGTTAATAGAGGTAACAAGCTCTGGAATAGTGCCAGGAGATAATTACTTCGCCTGACTATCCCCCTTGTACTGTTCGGAGAGTGTCAGACATTCAGACACCAGACATCCAGACTCCTTTACTCATTATTGCTTCGCAATAATTCGTTAACCTGTTTAACTAATTACGGTAAGGGCGAGCCTTTTGCTCGCCTATTATCAATACAGAGCCTACGTCTTACGACTTCGGCGTAGCGTCAGCGTAGCTGAAGTTAATAAAAGTAAAACTGAATAGTAGAAGTTAATAACTTCACCTCTGGTGATAAATAGTTACCCACTTGGTCACTTATCAATCTTTAGGGACTGGTAACTAGACCCCATAGGGGTCTTTGTAACGGTTTGTACTGCTAAATTAACGGTGCCGATTAACGGTAATCAATTTAAATCTCTGTGACAGCAAAGCATTAATCCTCCATAAAGACTGCATATAACAGCTTCGGGATATGAATCATTTCTTTCGTCTCTTGGTCTCTTTGAAGTAGCCCGGTCTAGTACAGTGCTATATACGCATTGAACTAACCAACTATTCACTTCATCTTTCTCACTGGGCTTAGCGTCTGGGTCAACACCAATACATTTATACAGCGCTCTAACTATTCCAGTTTCCGAGCCATTTCTGAATGAGAACTCCTCAAGAGCATCCTTTACGGCTTTCAAATCTCCCTCACTTTTAATTAAGACTTGCTTTACTTTATCTGCGTCCCACTTTGGAGCAAAATTTTTTCCTTGGCATCCAAGTGTGTAAAGATTGGAATAGTAAGTTCCATTGGACTGCTTATCATAAAAATCTACAATACTTTTGAAATAACTCCCCAAGCGCTCCTGCATAGAATTTGATGGCCAGTTCTTTACTAGATACTTCCCATAACTTGCAAATGCTACCCCACCGTAATATTGGGCATCTTTATTTTTTGTTGGCTTATCGAATAATCCCATTTTTATTTCCTGAACATCTCTGTCGTAAACCAAATTCCACAACTGTCACTAGCTTGAAGTATTTCATTGAGTGTCCATCCATACTGCTTGCCGCCATCCTCGGCCATACTGGCGCAATAAGCACCTCCTGATTCTGCTGATGCAACCTGACCTGGATTTTGTTGTTTCCAATATTTTGCACCGTCCTCACCCGCTCTAGCTCCATAACTCTCTGGCGTAACTGAAGGACTGGATGAGCAGCCACTCAAAAATATAGCCATTACCATTAATATTGGAACACTATTTTTCACAAGCAATGCCATCTTTATCTCTATCAGATTTGATGTTCGCCTTATAAAGAGCAGCATCAATAGTAGGTTCATTCTTTGTTGCCCCACCTTTATTTACAGCGCCAGGTTTAGCAACTCCACCAGGGTAAACCTTGTTTAATTCAGTGCAGTTCTTAAAGACTTTTGCTGCAGCATTAGATTGTGTTGGAAATGCGATTAAAAGTCCTAGGCAAAATATGATTAGAGTAATTTTCTTCATTGTTGCTCCTCTGCTTTATTGATTGATTTATTCTTTCTGCGTATAAGTAAGTAAATAATTGACCACAGTACTAATCCTGTAAGGGAGTCAGAGTCTCCAATAAATAGTCCAACTATTGCACCAACAATAAGTATGGCAACAAATCCTAATGACACTTTTTCAGCAAGTATCCAATTAGGGATTCTTCCTTTTTCAATTGAGGGTTGTACAAATAAAAATAAGTTGTAAACAGGTACTAAGATAAACCAACCCGATTTACCAACATCGTGCATACGACGGACAGCAGATGCAATGAACGACGGGATTATTAGAAGATACAAAAACGAGAAAATATAGATTAGAGTTGCTAAGGAATCTAAATTGAGTATAGAAATAACCAACATTCCAACTAATGAAATTGCACTTAGAATTAGTGGTGAAATGACTGTAAATAAATAGAACCACCAAAATTGTGGCCGAGTAGTTCTTCCTGAATAATCTTTCCAACGTTTAAATCCATCAATTACTGCTGACTTCATTTGACCAGCCATTCAAAATTTTTCATTACTGCCTCCACCTATTTCTAGAGTCTGTTGAGGAGCTCTTACAGGTATAGGTTACGCCAGAGGATGATTTACCGATAGCACCTGCAGGGGAACAAAATGCCCCTGGTGAAACAATTTGTCCCTTGACGGATGGTGTCGGGACAGGAATCGTAGGTGTTGGAGTGGGAGACGGTATTGCAAAATCTAATTCAGGAAGATTTACGGATACTGAGATAGCAAAACATTCACTTGAACAGGGGTATGAATTTAAAACATTGTAAGCAAATTTGTTAGAAGTTTTACTAGAAGGACTGGCCAAACATAAAAGTGTGAAATCGCTTGAGGCAGAGTTACCGCTTGTAGGGCTTGAATTGTTCCACTTACTACTATTTCTTAAATCATTTGTATCAAATAGGTCGTAACACTGCCCTCCTCTCGTAAAATAAGGTGATACCAGTATTTCGGATGGAGCTATATCTGGTATTTTTGGAATATAAACTAAATAAGGTAATAATTGCTCAGAGAATGACTTATCTCCATACCAATCTGTAAAACCTGCATATGAAATAGTTGGTGTTGGTGCAGCTGGAATAACCTTTATAACTCCAATGCCACAATTAGTTATTTGTGAACGCAGAGTAGAAGCCTCGGTGCTATCAACTGTGAGCGAATACTTTAGTTTTATGGTAATCCAATTTTCTACATATGCACATTTATTTTTGGACGGTAACCACTTTGAGGGGTCCTTGTCTCCTTTGGCCCGATTAGTACTCCCAGTAACCGCAATAAGTGCACGTTTATTTTGTAAGTCATTTGCATAAATTTCACGCTCTGCATCACTCCACTTCCAAGCACCACTTCGCCAAGCTTCAGCAAGAGGAACTAAGTGGTCAACATCTAATTGGGATGGATTAGTAACAACCTTTCCATCATAAGCACTTAGCCATTTACCGCCAGTAAGTTTGCACTTAGCACCAATTTTCGGAGTAGTTGTTGCTTCTTCAAGCAGTACCTCAGCTCTTGTGTCGCAACCATTGTTATCGGCATCTATCCAATGTTTAAAAAGGCTTCTGTTGTATCCAGTGGTCTTGTCCTCGGCAACTACTAATTGAAGAGTGCTAGCACTAGCAATTGGTGTTATGGCTACGCATATAAGAGCAACAGTCAATAAAAATGTACTTGCCTGTGCTCGCCTCATAGGGAAAGGCTACTACCTATGAAAAGTCTTGAACTTAAGTTCTTTTGGGATATGAAGGGGTTTGCTAAATCAAAGGGTGGAAAACTTGTAAGTAAGGAATTCTTCGGTAAACATCACACTTATAAGTGGAAGTGTTCTGAAGGGCATATCTTTTACTCAGAGTACTGGGACTTAAAGGATAATAAGTATTTTTGCAAAAGGTGTGAAATATAAGTGTTTATTTCTAACTGACTTTAGTAGCATCTAAGACTAATTTTGCGCTGAAACATTCCTTGCTGTTCAAAATAACTATAGACCTATCCTTTTTTAGGCTAGTTATACTCTCCTGAGCATTCAATCGTAATTTAAGGTAATTCTCGCAACTCGCATCGTTACAAATATAAGTTGTTTTGCCAATATCTTTAGAGTAGTCGCAGAAAGATACTGCATTTGTATAGCCTTTCATAAATGCAAGGCAATCTTTTTTCATCTGCTTGGCTCTCTGAGTTGTCATTAAAATACCTGATTGCATCCGATTAATTAAGGCAGAGTACTCATTTACTTTCTTGTCTAAGGATTTAATTTTTATATCAATACTTTGTAAAGTTTTTCTGGCATCGTTACAGTTTATTGCTGATGCGGACTCTTGTTGATAGCAAGCTGTGACTAAAACTAAGGATAGAATACTTACTATTTTTATTCTAAGCATACTTCTTGACAAACTTAATTATGAGTTCAACTAGCCCAGTCAGAAATGCAGCGTATAGGAATCTATAAAGATAATAACTAGGTGTGAATGGGAGTGCGTCCCAAAACTCAGCCCTGCTCCAAAAGTTTTCATAAATAAAATTAGGTTCTGGTAGAAAAAAACCAACCAAGAAAAAGAATACAAGTATTGAAATTCTCGTCTTGTTCATACCCATATTCTACTCCTGGACTTCTTGAGACTTCTTTAGATTGTAAGCGTTTAAGTCATCTAACATTGAATCCCAAAGCCAACTCCCTGGTTTCAACAGACCATACTTCTTTTCAATCTCAACTTGTTCCTTCCAGGCTGCGTCATAAAACTCCTGGGTGATATCTCCTCGCTTTAGTTTGCGACCCAAATCATCTATGCGGTCTCTTCTACGAGTTAGTTCTTCATCATTCATTTAACTTCATTCACCGAAATCTAAAAAAACGAAGTGAGTATAAATGAGTGTTAGAAAAGCATTCGTGTGTTTAATGTAAGATTTTGAATGACCGTCTCGGTATACGTCAAATAGATAATCCAAAATAAGTTGAAGGAGGTATTTCTCAGTTAGATGCCTAATATTAGTATTGCCCGAGTCTAGATATGGATTCCCAATTCCATCCGAAACTCGTTCAGCAATTGCCCGTTGAGCATACAATCTCTGCATTGGATAAGTAATCTCAACTCCTTGGTCAATCATTGTTTTTATACGACTCTCTTTACCTGAGAGTACAAGTGGCATAACTTCAGAAAGAACACTGGGTAACTCAACCTCAAGCTTAGTTTTTCTACGAAATTTTTCTTTATGAATACTTTCAAATTCATCATACGGAATATTCAGATATATATTTAAATAATCTTCAATTAAATCTCCAGCTACTATTTGTGCCTTATAAACATACGCGTTTTCTTTATTTTTCTTTTTCCTTGCCTCAGGTTTTTTTAGGTAGTAGTTTGGTAGGGAATCAAGGTGAGTTAATAGGAAGTAGCGAGCGTCGTTTAGGGCATTCTCCTGCTCTGTCTGACTATTGCTAAATATTCCCATTACTAACACATATTATCTGTAGAGAATTCTGGTACCAATATAAACAATTGCCATAACAATAGGAAGCGTTATGCTCAAAGTTACAACAGATTTGTCTATAACGTTTTCAGAATATTTCATTTTTTTATTAAGGTTTCTTGCTTGGATGAAAAGAAAAATCGTGGCTGGCATCCAAGCTAATCCAAAGAAAAGTATCAAATATGCAATCCATTGATTTTCTATAATCAAGCCTATATATCTAAAATCGTAAAGTAATATATTTGATGCATAGGCAGCAATCCAAGAAATTAAATATAAAGCAACCGTTGCAATTAATAGTCGCTTAAGTCTACTATTTTCTTCTTCAAGCACAGGAGAAGGGTATCTATAAGTGGCTAACAAGTCAGTAAGTATGGTTTTATTTATTTTATCCTTGATAGTTCTCGGACCTATCCTTGTGGTCTCTGCGGTTTTCGCTCTAGGTTGGTGGTGGGAAGGTTTTTCTGGATGCATATTTGCATCCCCATATAGCACTTGTGGATACGGACAATTTACTAAAGCCACTCTATTTTCAGTGATTTCTTTTGGATGTTTTTCAGGTATCCAAAAAATGTGGAATAAAGCAAAGTAGAAAAATAATTTAATTAAAGTTTTTTCTCCACCCTACTCAATTCCTCTACCTTTGCCCAGATAGTTGGTAGGTCTATGTCTGAGGCGTCAACTGTTTCAGTCCATCCACCTTGCGGCATCTGATTCTCAGAGAGATAAATCGGAAGACCAACCTCTAGTCGTAGCCATTTAATAATTTTTTGTTCCACAAGATATGCATTACGCAGTTTTGTAAAATTCTTAGTTTTATAGGTCTCCCAACCGTGCTTCTTATGGTTATACATACGGTCATCAGCTTCACGGAATTTATAAGAATTAGCAATTCCAATTTTATGGGCACCAAGTGAAAGGTTTGTAATTAGATATATGAATCCTTTATCAGTGTAGTTTAAACCGTAGTCAGCACAGTTGGAACACCCACCTTGACCTTGATTTAAATCATTATATTTTGGATAAACAATACTTCCACACTTTAAGCATTTACACTTCCAGGAATTTTTTCCCCCAGGATATTTAACTAGAGGCTTAAGTTTTAATTGCTTCATTAAACGATTTACATCCTTTATATCAACTCTTACTCGCGAACAGTAGCCACAACCCCTGCCCCGCTTTTGGCCATTAATTTTGTCCCAAGTTGGAGAAATAATATGATTGCATTTTAGACATTTCATTCTCCAAGGTGTCTTCGCAGTTTTAAACTTCTCAAGGGGTTTGAATTCTAAGATTTTCATACGTTCATACACATCATTTATATCTAGTTTTACTCTTGCGCAATAAGAGCAACCAGAAACTTTACTTAAAGAATGCATTCTTATTGAATCTTTTTTTCCACATTTTATGCAAATCACGTCCCAATATTTTGTAGCTCCTGGAAATTCTCCAATAGTTTTAAACCCTCTTTTAAGCATTGCAGCTTTTGCATCTAACGGGTCCACTGCTCGCTTTCCACAATATTTGCATCCAATTCCTTTAAGCACATTCGAATAGGTAGGGGAAGTAGTTCTGGAACACTTTAAGCATTTAGATTCCCAAGGAAATTTGTTTCCAGGATAAGGAACTAATGGTTCAAATCCTTTATTTTTCATAACTGCAATGGCGTCTTCCATATCTACTTTGCTTCTTGAACAGTATTCGCAACGATGCCCAAAGTCTCGAACTTTCCCATAGGTTGGAGACACGGTTTTACCAGTTATCAAACATTTAGATTTCCAAGGTTTCTGTGTTCCTGGAAATGGCACTAAAGGCTCTAATTTGTTTTTTAGAAATAAGCTTCTAGCTTCTCCCTCAGGTATCCTCGGAGCCATACCCTAATTCTGCCCCTAACCACTGACCTTTGTAACAGAAAATTTTGGGCAGACTCTATATATATAAAGCGAGCGCAGATTAAATAACCCTGGGTCAAATGTTCTGAGATGCCGTTTTTAGCTGCACCAACCCAGGAGTTGGAGCAAGTTCAGCGCAGGTTGGTCATATTGAGTGGGTAGAAATCTAATCGCCCCAACTCTCACTTTAGGAGATATTTCTAGTTAGGGTGTAATAACAGGAGTGAAGGCAAATTAAATAAGGTGGGGTTGGATTAATTACAGTAAAGTTTTGTTCCAATGATGCTGCAAGAACTACCATCTGAGTTATAAATTTTATTGCCTATCTTGGTTGAAGAGCTTCCATCAGAGCGATAAGTTTTATTACCTATTATTGTTGAGGAACTTCCGTCTGAATTATAAGTTTTATTTCCAATTTTAGTAGAACTTGTACCGTCTGAAAAATATGTTTTGTTTCCTATTTTGGTAGAACTTGTTCCGTTATCGCAATAAGTCTTGCTTCCAATCTTAGAGCAGCTAACACCTGCTTGCGCAGCAGGAGAATAAAGAATTAAAGATGCGAGAACGACCACTATGGCGGAAACAGAAGTCTTTATTCTCATATAGCAAAGATACTCTTTAGTACCTCTAAGTCAACTGTTTCAAATGTGTCCGTTCCTTGGCCGTTCAGCAACTTATTAAGGATAGAAACCAAAGTTATTCAAAGTAAGTCATCAAGCGTAAATCCCGCATAGGGTGTAAGTGCTAATTAGGCGAACCCACCGCCCAGTGATTACTCTTAATCACCGGGTCGGGGGTTCGAGTCCCTCACAACCCACTTAAAACTACTTACGCTGGGTGCTACCAATCTTGCCAAAGTAAACCAAGGCAAACATCGCACCGCCAGTAATAAGTAGTGCAGTAGTAATTGAGGTTAACTCAACTACCCAGGCCAGAATAGTTTTTGATAAAAAGATTATTGTTGTGTTGATGAAGCTAAGTTGTGCTACCGCGATTGCATTTCTGCCATTTGATAACCTGCCGGCAATTGAGAAAAAGATTGGTGCAAGGGCAGATGAACCAAGGCCAGCAAGGAAGAAGCCAAAAAACGCCACGCTAAAGGCAATATTTTTATTGCTATCAACAATCAGTGTGGAGGAGATCAACATTGAGGTAAAGCCAACCCCACCTAATACGCCACCTGTTTTAATCCAAAAC
>Ga0214921_10011283_pt1 | contig 10883 bp, 9 predicted proteins | sample LL1505_MetaG_FD_177992 | JGI IMG/M metagenome (GOLD analysis project Ga0214921, IMG submission 177992) | Freshwater microbial communities from Lake Lanier, Atlanta, Georgia, United States - LL-1505 | ecosystem: Environmental > Aquatic > Freshwater > Lake | place: USA: Georgia | collected 2015-05-28
AATCATCGACATCATTGCCCCGATCGGCAAAGGCCAGCGCGCCTTGCTGGTGGCGCCGCCCAAGTCCGGCAAGACCGTGATGATGCAAAACATCGCCCACGCCATCACCGCCAACTACCCCGACTCCGTGATGATGGTCCTGTTGGTGGACGAGCGCCCTGAAGAAGTGACCGAAATGCAGCGCAGCGTGCGTGGCGAAGTGATCTCCTCCACTTTTGACGAGCCGGCTGCGCGCCACGTGCACGTGGCAGAAATGGTCATCGAGCGCGCCAAGCGTCTGGTCGAACTCGGCAAGGACGTGGTGATTTTGCTGGACTCGATCACCCGCCTGGCCCGTGCCTACAACAACGTTTTGCCCTCCTCGGGCAAGGTGCTCACCGGTGGCGTTGACGCCAACGCCCTGCAGCGCCCCAAGCGTTTTTTCGGCGCCGCCCGGAAAATTGAAGAAGGTGGCAGCCTGACCATCATCGGCACCGCGCTGATCGACACCGGCAGCCGCATGGACGAGGTGATCTTTGAGGAATTCAAGGGCACCGGCAACTGCGAGATTCACCTGGACCGCCGCCTCTATGAGAAACGCGTGTTCCCGGCCATCAACCTCAACCGCAGCGGCACCCGCAAGGAAGAGCTTCTGTTGTCCCCCGAGATTTTGCAAAAGTCGCGGATTTTGCGCCAGTTCATGTACAACATGGACGAGATCGAGTCGATGGAGCTCATGCTCAAAAACATGAAAGCCACGAAGAACAACCACGAGTTCTTCGACATGATGCGAAGAGGCGGTTGATTAAGGCCCCCACGCTTTTCACTTCGTGTAAAAGCTGCCCCCCGAGGGGGCGCTGCGCCTGCGGTCCGGCTAAGCCGGTTCCGCGGCCCCTGCTGATAAAATGCTCATTGCCGTGGCATAATGTGTGGCTCAGCGGAAAGTGCCCTGGAATGGCTTGGGTGGCTACCGCAACGAATAAGGAACAGAGAAATGAAAGACGGCATTCACCCTAATTACCGCGAAGTTTGCTTTTTGGACTTGTCCAACAACTTCAAGTTCGTCACGCGTTCATGCGTCAACACCAAAGAGATGGTGAAGATGGACGACGGCCGCGAACTTCCTCTGTACAAGCTGGACACTTCCAGCGAATCGCACCCTTTTTACACCGGCACGCAAAAATCTGTGGACAACATGGGTGGCCGTGTCGAGAAGTTCCGTAACCGCTTCGGCAAAACTGCCGCAAAGTAAGCTGCGAAGAATTTCGAGTCGATACAAAAAGCAGCCTGAAATCAGGCTGCTTTTTTTTCGCCCGACAGGCGCGCTTTTTCAGTCATCATTCAGGCTTACTTTCAGACCCCTCTGACCTGCCGCTTTTGCTTTGAACCTGCCCTCCCCCGCCATCATTGCGCAGTCTGCGGTTCGCAGGCTGCCGCGCCTTGCGCTGTTATTGTTTGGCGTGGCCTATGTGCTGCCCGGTTTTGTCGGTCGTGGCCCTTGGAAGAGCGCAGACATCACAGCTTTTGGCGTGATGCAAGAGCTCGCGCAAACCGGCAGCGGGTGGTTACAACCCAGTCTGATGGGTCAAACTGCCGGCCTCGACGGGCTGCTGCCTTATTGGCTGGGGGCTGCGGCGATCTGGCTGCTGCCTTTTCTAGACCCGGCCCTTGCCGCACGTCTGCCCTATGTGTTGCTGTTGGCATTGACGCTGCTTGGAACCTGGTACGCGGTTTACTACCTGACACGCAGCCCGCAAGCCCAACCCGTGGCCTTTGCGTTTGGCGGCGAAGCTAAACCCACTGACTACGCCAGAGCCATCGCGGACGCAGGCCTGTTGGCGCTGCTCGCTTGTCTGGGTCTGGCGCAGTTGTCGCACGAAACAACTGCCGGTATGGCCCAACTCAGCTTTGCCACGCTGATGTTTTACAGCGTGGCAGCCAGCCCTTACCGCAGCCCCTGGCGAGTGCTGGGACCGGCATCCGCCTTTGTCACCGGTATCGTGGGGCTCTCCCTGAGCGGTGCACCCGCGGTGGCAACCTTGCTGGGGCTGGGCTGCGTTGTGGTGGAGTGGTCACACAGCCGCTGGGGCGGTGTGACCAAAGACCACCCACCAAGCAGCAAGGGCGCGCATGCAGACACCCGTGGCTGGATGCTCTTGATTACCTTGGCCACTGCGGGCGCGGCAGCCCTGGCTTTCGCGCTGGATCAGTGGGCCTGGCGCGTCAACTTCAATGCCCTCAACCCCAGCCGGGCAACAAAGGAGTGGGGCAGGATTTTGCGCTTGTTTTTATGGTTCCCATGGCCGGCCTGGCCACTGGCTTTATGGACCTTGTACCGCTGGCGCCGTCAACTCGCCAGCCGCCACGTTGCGCTGCCCCTGTTGTTTGTTGCTGTCGCCATAGGCACCACAGTCCTGACCAACGCATTTGAGCGCGCCTTGCTGCTGGGCCTGCCTCCGCTGGCGGCGCTGGCAGCCTTTGCGCTACCCACGCTCAGGCGCAGCGTGGCTTCGCTGATCGATTGGTTCACACTGCTGTTTTTCACCTCGTGCGCGATCATCATCTGGGTAATTTGGGTGGCCATGCAAACCGGTGTTCCCCGGCCTATGGCTAACAATGTGGCCAAGCTGGCCCCGGGCTTTGAGCCTAGCTTCTCGGCGCTGGCCTTTGTGCTGGCACTGGCCGGCACCCTGGCTTGGGCCTGGCTCGTGAAATGGCGTACCGGCCAGCAACGTGCTGCTATCTGGAAATCTCTGATCCTGCCGGCTGGAGGCACCACGCTGTGCTGGCTGCTGTTAATGACTTTATGGCTACCGGTGCTGGACTATGCACGCAGCTACCTGCCTATGGCCCAGCAAGTCGCCCGCCAAGTTAATCGGCACACCTGCGTCGCTGTGCTGGGCTTGAACTCCGCCCAGATCGCAGCACTGCGCTACCACAGCAAACTTGATTTACGACCAGCAGCACAGAGCCAGAACTGCCCTTACATGGTGGTTGACAGCGGCTCCCTGACCGCAATGAAACAGACCCACCCTGAAAAAGAGTGGCAGCGCTTGATCATGATTCGACGGCCTATGGACCGCAGCGAAAACGTGGTGGTATTCCGCCGCCTAATGCCTAGCTCGTGAAAGAACTCAAACTCATCTTGCGTCATGCCGGAACCGTGCTGCTGGGGCAACTGGCAGTGATGGCCTTCGGGGTGGCAGACACCGTGATTGCCGGACGCTACAGTGACACAGCGCTGGCTGCCCTGTCGGTTGGCTCGGCTATTTACATCAGTGTTTATGTCGGTTTGATCGGCGTGATTCAGGCACTTTTACCCATCTGGGCGCAGATGCGCGGTGCCCAACAACACCATGCGCTGGGCCAATCCATCCGCCAGAGCCTTTACCTGAGCGCGCTTTTGAGTTGCGCCGGCATGGCCGTTTTGCTGCTGCCCGGCCGCTTGCTGCAGTGGGCCGACATACCGCCAGACATGCAAGCTGAGGTGCGCGCTTATCTGGCCGTGCTGGCCCTGGCCTTTGCGCCTTCGCTCTTGTTCCGGCAATTCAGCACGCTCAACCAGGCATTAGGTAAACCGGTGCTGGTCACCTGGTTGCAAGTCGCTGCGCTGGCCGTGAAAATTCCACTGTCGATCTGGTTTGTCGCCGGCGGCGCGGGCCTGGCACCCCAAGGCGCTGTGGGTTGCGCGTGGGCCACGCTGGTGGTCAATTATTTTTTACTGCTGATGGCGGTTCTTCTCTTGCGCAGCAACCCGATTTACCGGCCCTACCGGATCTGGGCCCGCATGGAAAAGCCCGACTGGCGGCAGATTGCCAGCTTCGCAAGACTGGGCCTGCCGGCCGGTCTGTCTTACATGGTCGAGGTAACCTCCTTCACACTGATGGCGCTTTTCATAGCGCGGTTGGGCACCGTGGCGGCAGCCAGCCACCAAATCGCTGCCAGTCTGGCGGCGCTGCTTTACATGGTTCCGCTGTCGCTGGCGATTGCCAGCAGCGCCCGCGTCTCTTACTGGATAGGCGCCGGCGAGCCGGCACTTGCAAGACGCGTTGTTGGCATGTCTCTTAGCATGTCGGCTCTCAGCGCCACGGCATTGGCGCTTTTGCTTTGGTTGCTGAGCCAGCAGATTCCGGCCTGGTTTTCGCGCAACCCTGAAGTGGTGTTAGCGGCGTCCTCGCTGCTGGGCTGGGTGGCGCTCTACCATTTGGCCGACTCAGTCCAGGCGGTGTGCGCTTTTTTGCTGCGATGCTACCGAATTACCCTGGTGCCCCTGCTGATCTACGGGGTCCTGCTGTGGGGTCTGGGCTTGGCCGGCGGCTATTTCCTCGCCTATGGCGGCAGCGCCAGCCTGCCGGCGGCACCCGTTCCAGGCAGTTTCTGGTCAGCAGCGACGCTCGCCCTGGCGGCTGTGGCGCTGAGCTTTTTGGCTCTTTTGTGGCGGGCCATGAGAGCCCCACGGGACACCGCTAAAAGGGTCTAAAACGATCGCCCTCGGGCTTACGCCAGCCCGATCGCCCGCACGGCACTGGAAAATGTGACAAGATCTGTTTGTCACACAAATGTCATGTTGCCAACCTAAAGTCCGTAGTGTCTTTTTCACTACCGCAACAAGGACTTCTATGATCGTTAAACGCACATTACTCAAAACGGTTGCCGCTACCGTCTTCACCTGCATCGCCATGGGTTCGGCAATGGCAGCCGACATCACCGGCGCTGGTGCCACCTTCCCTTTTCCTATCTATGCCAAATGGGCTGAAGGCTACAAAGCCGCTACCGGCACCGGCATGAACTACCAATCCATCGGTTCGTCCGGTGGTATCAAGCAAATCCGCGCCAAGACCGTGACATTCGGCGCTACCGACGCACCTGTGCCCGGCGACGAGCTGGACAAGGACGGCATGGTCCAATTCCCCGCCATCATCGGCGGCACCGTTCCCGTGCTCAACCTCGATGGTTTCAAGCCTGGCGAGTTGCGCATCACCGGCCCCGTGCTGGCTGAAGTATTCATGGGCACCATCTCCAAATGGAATGACGCCAAACTGGCCGCCCTGAACCCCGGCAAAAACCTGCCTGACGTGGCCATCACCGTGGTTCACCGTGCTGATGGTTCCGGCACCACCTTCAACTTCACCGACTACCTGAGCGCTATCAGCAAAGAGTGGGCTGACAAGGTTGGCAAGAATGCAGCTGTCAAGTGGCCAGCGGCTTCGTCGGTCGGCGGCAAAGGCAACGAAGGTGTTGCAGCCAACGTCAGCCGCATCAAAGGCTCGGTCGGCTATGTCGAGTACGCTTACGTCAAGAAAAACGGCATGAATTTCATGCAAATGCAAAATGCTGATGGCAGGTATGTGGCGCCTGATGACAAGACCTTCGCCGCTGCTGCAGCGGGCGCAGACTGGTTCAGCGTACCTGGCATGGGCGTGTCCATGGTGAATGCCAAGGGTGCCACATCCTGGCCTATCAGCACAGCTTCGTTCATCCTGATGTACAAGCAACCCGCCGACAAAGCAGCGTCTGCCGAAGCTCTAAAGTTCTTTGACTGGGCCTTTAAAAATGGCGCCAAAATAGCTGACGATCTGGACTATGTCGCCCTGCCTAGCAGCTTAACTGACCAGATCCGCAGCAGAGTTTGGTCACAAATCCAGAAGTAAATTCTGCAAAAACCCTCCGTGGGCCTGCAACGCGCAGGCCCATGGTTTTTTTAGAAGAAGCAAAATGGCCAGGGTAATGTCATGAGCATGGAAGCCAGTATGAATTCATCTAGCGCACAGTCCGAAGCTGTGATGACCGAATCCAGCCAGACGAACATGGTGGGTATCGCCAAGCGGCAAAGATTTCAAGACATCGTCTTCCACCGGCTCACGCAAACTTTCTCTCTGCTGGTATTGCTGGCCCTGACGGGCATTATTGTTTCGCTGTTCATCAATGCCTGGCCGGCATTTCAAAAATTTGGCCTTCAATTTATATGGCGTGTCGAATGGGACGTCGTCAACGAAGAATTTGGTGCAGCCATCTCCATCGTCGGCACACTGGCCAGCGCAGGCATTGCCATGCTGATCGCCGTGCCCCTGGCTTTTGGAATTGCGGTTTTTCTGACAGAAACCTGCCCCACCTGGTTGCGTCGTCCACTGGGAACCGCCATCGAGTTACTGGCGGCTGTGCCCTCCATCATTTACGGCATGTTCGGTCTGTTTGTCTTTGCACCACTTTTTGCAGACTACCTTCAAGTACCTCTGCAAAAAATCCTGGGCGGCATGCCTTTGGTCGGTTTTTTATTCGGCGGCTCAACCAACGGCATGGGCATTCTGGCGGCCGGCATTGTGCTGGCCTTCATGGTGCTGCCCTTCATTGCCGCCGTGATGCGCGACGTTTTCGACGTCACACCCCCCATCCTCCGTGAATCGGCTTACGGCTTGGGTTGCACCACCTGGGAAGTCATCCGTAACGTTGTCCTACCCTATACGCAAACCGGCGTGATCGGCGGCATCATGCTGGGCCTGGGTCGCGCACTCGGCGAGACGATGGCTGTCACCTTCGTCATCGGCAATGCCAACCGGATGCCGACTTCCTTATTCTCCCCCGGTACATCTATCGCCTCCACCCTGGCCAATGAATTTGGTGAGGCTGCAGACTTTCACATCGCCACTTTGTTTGCGCTGGCGTTTCTACTTTTTGTAATCACTTTTGTGGTGCTGGCCATGGCCAAGTTGCTGATCAACCGCACCGAGAAAGCAAAGGGCATTTGACATGTTGAACAATTTCAACCAACAACTCTACGCCCGCCGTCGCCGCGCCAATTCGCAAGGACTGTTTTTGTCAATGTGCGCTATGGCACTTGGTTTGACAGTGCTGCTGTGGATTTTGTTTGTGCTTTTCTCCAACGGCATTGCAGCGCTGGACTGGAACTTGTTGACCAAAGACACGCCGGCACCGGGCACAGAGGGCGGCGGGCTGCGCAATGCCATCGTCGGTAGCCTGATGATGGTGGGTTTGTCTGTTTTGGTGTCGACGCCCATTGGTATTTTGGCAGGGATCTACCTGACGGAATATGGTGACCAGAGCAAGACTGCAGAGCTAACACGCTTTGTCACCGACATCATGCTGTCGGCCCCTTCCATCGTGCTGGGGCTTTTTGTATACGCCATCGCTGTGGCCACTTTCGGTCGTTTCTCAGGCTATGCAGGCAGTCTGGCCTTGTCGCTGATTGCCATTCCGGTTGTGATGCGTACCACCGAAAACATGCTCAGGCTGGTGCCGGGAAGTCTTCGCGAAGCAGCCTTTGCGCTGGGTGCACCGCGCTGGAAGGTCTCAACCCTGGTCACATTGCGGGCAGCCAAAAGTGGCGTCATCACGGGCTTGCTGTTAGCCCTTGCACGCATCAGCGGTGAAACCGCACCACTTTTGTTCACTGCCTTGAACAACCAGTTTTACAGCACAGACATGAGCAAGCCGATGGCCAACTTGCCGGTGGTGATTTTTCAATTCGCCATGAGCCCTTACGAAAACTGGATACGTTTGGCTTGGGGTGGCGCGCTGATTATCACCCTGGCCGTACTGGTTTTGAATATCCTGGCACGGGTTTTCTTCCGTGAAAAAGTGAGCGCTTAAAAACTGCCGACCTGCCGACTTGACTCCTTTCAAATATTTAATGACTGAATGTAAACCGGACTGAAAAAATGCCTGAAACCCTCAAAGAACTGAAAAACGCAATCGAGGTGCGCAACCTCGACTTTTATTACGGTAAATTTCGCGGTCTTAAAGAAGTCACCATGAACATTGCCGAACGCAAAGTCACGGCATTTATCGGACCATCCGGCTGTGGAAAATCGACTCTGCTGCGTACACTCAACCGCATGTACAGCCTGTACCCTGGCCAGCGGGCTGAAGGTGAGATCAATTTTTACGGTACTAACATCCTAGACACAAAGCAGGACTTGAATTTGCTTCGTGCGCGCATCGGCATGGTGTTCCAAAAGCCGACACCGTTTCCGATGACCATTTACGAAAATATCGCTTTTGGTGTTCGCCTTTACGAGAGCATGAATAAAAGCGACATGGACGAGCGTGTCGAATGGGCCTTGTCCAAGGCCGCACTGTGGAACGAGGTCAAAGACAAACTGGGGCAAAGCGGTCTGTCACTGTCTGGCGGCCAGCAGCAACGTCTTTGTATCGCCCGCAGCGTGGCCGTCAAACCGTCGGTTCTGCTGCTTGATGAGCCCACCTCCGCGCTGGATCCGATTTCTACCGGCAAGGTGGAAGAGCTGATCAATGAGCTCAAAAATGATTACACCATTGCCATCGTGACGCACAATATGCAGCAGGCCGCCCGCTGCAGTGACTTCACCGCCTACATGTACCTGGGGGAACTGATTGAGTTCGGTGCAACCGAGCAGATATTCTTCAAGCCAAAACGCACCGAAACAGAAGACTACATCACAGGAAGGTTTGGTTAATCATGAGCGACAAACACATCTCCAGCCAGTTCGACACAGAACTGAACTCCATCTCCACCCATGTCTTAGAGATGGGCGGACTGGTTGAGGCTCAGCTGCATCAAGCCATTTATGCACTGGTGCATCTGAGTTTGGAGACAGCAGAACAGGTACTGGAAAAAGAAGCCGTTATCAACCAGATGGAGATGAGCATTGACCACGAGATCATCTCTACCATTGGCCGTCGCCAACCGACAGCACGTGACTTGCGCTTTTTGATGGCAATTTCACGCACCACGCAGAACCTGGAGCGCGCAGGTGACGAGATCGCCCGTATTGCACGCATGGTCAAATCCATCATACAAAACGGCACACCACGCAATTTGCCCAGCTCAGAATTGCGCGTAGCCTCCGACCTGGCCGCTGCCCTGCTGCGCAAGACGCTTGACTCGTTTGCTCGACTTGACACCACCATGGCAGTGGCCATCATCAAGCAGGACAACGAAATCGACGACGAATACAACGGTTTTTTGCGCAAACTGATCACCTACATGATGGAAGACCCGCGCACTATCTCGCCCAGCCTTGATTTGCTTTTCCTCGCAAAGTCGATTGAGCGGGTTGGTGACCACGCTAAAAACATTGCAGAACAAATTATTTTCATCGTCAAAGGCGAGGATGTACGCCACACGCCCATGAGCCAAGTGGAGTCAGTCGTCAGATGAGAAAACTACCCAGGGTTTTGGTGGTGGAGGACGAGCCCTCCATCGCCGAGCTTATCGCTGTGAACCTGCGGCACAACGGTTTTTCGCCAACCGTTGTGTATGATGGCGCTGCCGCCCAGCGTGAAGTTGATGCTGTGTTGCCGGACCTGATCCTGCTGGACTGGATGCTCCCCGGCGAGAGCGGTGCCTCATTGGCAAGGCAGTGGCGTAAAAATGACCGCACGAAAACCGTGCCAATCATTATGCTGACAGCCCGCAGTGACGAGTCAGACAAAATCCAGGGCCTGGATGCCGGCGCTGATGACTACATCACCAAACCCTTTTCAACGCAAGAAATGCTTGCACGCATCCGCTCGCTGATGCGCAGACGCGCGCCTGAAACGATCAAAGACTCGGTACAGGTGGGGGAGCTGACACTGGACGCCGGCACATACCGGGTTTCATTCCGTTCTCAAGAACTCAAAATTGGACCAACCGAGTTCAAGCTATTGCACTACCTGATGAAACACGCTGAACGGGTTCACAGTCGCAGCACCTTGCTGGACAAGGTGTGGGGCGATCATGTGTTTATTGAAGAGCGCACAGTCGACGTCCATGTCAAGCGACTGCGCGAATCCCTCGGTGAAGCCTCCTGTATGGTGGAAACCGTCAGAGGTGCAGGTTATCGACTGACTGTTCAGGGCAAGCCAGTCATGGCGGCATGACGCGACGCCCGATTGAACTGCTGGCCCTGGTGAGCTTAGGTGCTGCATGGGGACTTTACGCAGGGTCGACGGGTTTGACTTTTGCCGGCGCGGCATGTGGCGCAGTTGTATGGAGCGCCTGGGATGCAGTACGTGCAGCGCGTCTGCTGGCCTGGCTCAACAACTTTGACCTAAAGGCATCGCCTCAACTCTCCGGTGTATGGTTAGAAATATATGATCGAAGTAAGAAAATATTCAAGAAACTAGACAAGCAACAGCTATCAAGTGATAACAAGCTTTCTAATTTTCTGGCCGCGATCCAAGCCTCACCCAACGGCGTTGTACTCCTCGATGATTCGGGTCGCATCGAATGGGTCAACCTGACCGCAGCCAATCAATTGGGCGTTGATCCCCAACGCGACATCGGCCAATACGTTCAAAATCTGGTGCGCTCGCCTAATTTTTCTGCTTACCTTGCCGATGCTGACTTCAGCACAGAAATCCAGATCAATGGGGTTCGTGCAAGTGCTACGCATCCTTCGCGTATATCGATTCAAATTCACCCGTACGGTAGCCGGCGCAAACTAATGCTCACACGTGATGTGACTGCAATAGAACTGGCTGAAGCTATGCGCAAAGATTTTGTGGCCAATGTCTCACACGAAATTCGCACACCCTTGACTGTCCTCAGCGGATTTGTTGAAACACTGCAAACACTGCCCATTGAAGAGCCCGAGCGCAATGTCTACCTAGACTTGATGAGTCAGCAAGCCCAGCGTATGCAAAGTTTAGTGAGTGATTTGCTCACACTGTCTCGTCTTGAAGGCAGTCCGTCACCCGGACAAGGCGATTGGCTAGACACCCATGAATTACTCGTCCAAGCTATGCAAGAGGCTAAGGGCTTATCGCAAGTGATCTCCCATCCGCCTCATGAGATTCGCAGTGTTGAAGGGCCGCGCTTGCAGGTGGCAGGCGCTAAAACTGAACTTCTGAGTGCCATGTCGAATCTATTGGGCAATGCAGTTCGATACACGCCCGATGGTGGGGCTATTTGTGTTGGCTGG
>Ga0214921_10011284_pt1 | contig 10883 bp, 11 predicted proteins | sample LL1505_MetaG_FD_177992 | JGI IMG/M metagenome (GOLD analysis project Ga0214921, IMG submission 177992) | Freshwater microbial communities from Lake Lanier, Atlanta, Georgia, United States - LL-1505 | ecosystem: Environmental > Aquatic > Freshwater > Lake | place: USA: Georgia | collected...
ACTCGGCCACGCGGGCTTCGTCAGGGGTGATGGTGGCGCACTTGATGCCGACGCCGTGCTTCTTGATGGCGTGGGCCGCGTCGATGGTCACCTGATCGTCGGTGGCATCGCGATTTTCCATGCTCAGGTCGTAATAGTCGATGTCCAGATCCAGGAAGGGCAGGATCAACTTGTCCTTGATCAGCTTCCAAATGATGCGGGTCATTTCATCGCCGTCGAGGTCGACGACAGGGTTGGCAACTTTAATCTTGGCCATGGTTCGGCTCTCCCAGTGAACGGGGCGCGATTCTCTACAGCACGGCACACAGGGCCGGACCGCTCGCGACGCAAGGCGTATAGACTGCCAATTGTTGATGAGCAACGGCGACTGAACGCCTTTACTATGACTCTACGGCATTTGCTTAAAATGGCGTCCTCGGCTATCGCGGGGCGTGACCCAATTGACCCCGCCCTGTGTGATCTTGAACGCGCCGCAACTGGCCGAGAATATCGGTGCCGTGGCGCGCGTGATGGCCAATTTTGGCCTCTATGACCTTCGTCTCGTGCGGCCGCGTGATGGCTGGCCGCAGGAGCGCGCTTGGGCCAGCGCATCGGGCGCCGATTGGCCGCTCGACAATGCCAAGGTTTTTGACCGGCTAGAGGACGCGGTGGCGGATCTGCATCTGGTCTATGCCACGACCGCGCGGCCTCGCGAGGCGCGGATTCCGGTCATCACGCCGCGTCAGGCCGCAACCGAGCTCTATAGCGCAGCTACCCAAGGCCAAGCCGTTGGCCTGTTGTTCGGCGGTGAGCGGGCGGGGCTCGAGACCCTCGATATCGCCCTTTGCCAAGCCATCGTCACGATCCCCATCGACCCGAAGTTCCATTCTCTCAATTTAGCGCAGGCCGTGGCCCTGAATGCCTATGAGTGGCGCATGGCGCTGGATGATCGCCCGCCCGCCGCCTTTGACGAGGTGTCGCCGCCTGCCGATCTGGCCGAGGTTCAGGGTTTTTATGACCATCTGGAAAAGGAGCTTGATACATCCGGCTTCTTCTTCCCGCCTGAAAAGCGCCCCTCGATGATCCGCAATCTTCGCGCCATCTATGCGCGGGCGCGGCTGTCGGTGCAGGAGGTCCGCACCCTGCGCGGCGTGGTTACCGCCCTGACACGCGGTCGCGGCCAGGTCTTGGCGCGGATGGCGCGGGCCAAGGCCTTTGAAGACAAGGCGCAGCGCGCCAACCTCAAGCAAGGAAAAGACGATGAGTGAGATCGAGATTCTAGGCAGTCACCGGGTCCATGGCGGCACCCTGACCTATGTGCGTCATGCCTCAGCCGCGACCACAACACCCATGCGGTTTTCGATCTTTGTGCCCGCAGGCGAGGGTCCGTTCCCCAGCCTGATCTGGCTGTCGGGCCTGACCTGTACCGAAGAGAATTTCACCGCCAAGGCCGGGGCCTACCGGGCCGCCAGCGCCCACAAGATGATCATTGTTGCTCCCGACACTAGCCCACGCGGCGAGGGCGTGGCCGATGACGCGGCCTATGATCTGGGACAAGGGGCTGGGTTCTACATCAATGCGACTGAGGCCCCTTGGGCTCCGCATTTCCAGATGGAACGCTATATCACGCGCGACCTCTTGGCGGCGGTCGATGCCAATTTCCCGACCGATCCAGCGCGGCGCGGGGTCAGTGGCCATTCGATGGGCGGGCACGGAGCCCTGACCCTAGCGCTGAAATATCCAGACCTGTTCAAGAGCGTATCGGCCTTCGCGCCCATCGTCTCACCAACCACTTGCGACTGGGGCCGCAAGGCCTTTACCGCCTATCTGGGTGCCGATGAGAGCCTGTGGACCGCCCATGATGCCTGCTGTCTGATCGCGGCCGGTGCAGGCAAGTCGTTCGACGATATTCTGGTCGATCAAGGTCTGGGGGACAATTTCCTCGAGAACCAGCTTCGCCCTGAACGTCTAGAGGCGGCAGCCGGAGAGGCGGGCGTCAAGGTCACGGTGCGTCGCCAGCCCGGCTATGACCATTCCTACTTCTTCATGGCCAGCTTCATTGACGACCACGTGGCCTTCCACGCCGCCCGTCTCTAAGGGATTTAGCGGATCGTCGTGGTCCAGGTCTGATTGCTGAACTGGACCACGGCATTGCGCCTTGCGCCGGTGTTCCACACCCGGACCGCCAGGCTGTCGCCGGTCAGCCAGTGCAGATCGCACGGCGCGGGGGCATCGCTGACCTGTATGCCCTTGGCCCAAGACCCACCGACCTGTTCGATGATCTCGACCCCGGTAAAGTCAAAACGCTTGACCACGGCGGTGGCAAAATAACGGCCATCGGGTGAGGGCGTTGGAATGTCTGACAGCCGGGCCTGTGCGCCTGTATGGCGGTTGAGCAAAATATAGCTGGCCACGCCGCCTTCTGTGACCTGAACCAGATCTGCTGATAGGCCGCGATAGGACGCCACATAGCGATAGGTCACGGGTCCGACGGCAGAGGTTGCCCGATCTTCAAACAGGCCTGCCCCGACCCGAAGGGCGGACCCAAGGCGCAGGGCCCCGCCGCTTTCGGCAATGGCGCGGTCCTCAGGCATCAACGTAACAGGCGGGCGGTTGGCAATGGTGCTGCAGCTTGTCAGGCCTTCGGTAAAGGCGGCGTCGAGCAGGCTGGGGACTGTGCTCGCAATCGGCTTGGCCTGCGAGGTTGCGATAGGGGCGACCGAGACGGGGGTTACCGCCGCAGGCGTCGCTTTTTCGGGGGTGTCTTCCACCGCAATTGGCGTGCGCGCAAGCGTCGGCTCCGTGGCGGGCGCGACCTTAGCGTCCGATATGGGCTTAGCGGCAGGGGTAACGGGTGCCAGTTGAACCGGCGCGCTGATGGTGGTGCTGACGGGCGCGCTAGGCGGCGCGCTGGCGTCAACGACAATCGGATATTCCGGTGCGCGACCTTTCAAACCGGCACATCCCGATAGAACGCTGGCCGACAAAAGGAGCGTGATGATCTGGCGCTGGTTCATGATGGTCTCTTCAGCCCGCTTGGACAGGGGTCAATTGGCTTATAACGCGGCTGAATCGGCCAAAAGGGCAAGGGTGATGACCGCTTGCACAGAGCAGAGCCCGCCCCTAGGGCGCAAAATTGCACGTCAATTTCGCCCGAATGATGTCCTGCCTATCGCCCACAGACGCGAACAGCGCTAAGAGACCGGGCTATGAGCAACACCCCCACCCCCGACTCGTCGGCTGCCAAGGCGGCCCCCAGTTCCAGCGCTGCCACGGGCAAGACCATGGCCGAATATGCCCGCGAGTTTGGGCTAAAGCCGGAAGAATATGAGCTGGTTCTCAAGCGGCTTGAGCGCGAGCCCAATCTGGTCGAGTTGGGTGTGTTCAGTGTCATGTGGAGCGAGCACTGCTCCTATAAGTCTTCGCGTCGTCATCTGCGCAAGTTTCCGGTCACCGGGCCGCGCGTCCTGATCGGCCCGGGCGAGAACGCTGGCGTCATCGATATTGGCGATGGTCAGGCGGCGGTCTTCAAGATGGAGTCGCATAACCACCCTTCCTATATCGAGCCCTATCAGGGCGCGGCGACCGGCGTTGGCGGCATCATGCGCGACGTCTTTACGATGGGCGCGCGTCCTATTGCACTGCTCAACGCTCTGCGGTTTGGTGAGCCTTCCCATCCCAAGACCCGCCGTCTGGTGTCGGGCGTGGTCAGCGGCATTGGCGGCTATGGCAACTGTGTGGGTGTTCCCACAGTCGGCGGCGAAACCCAGTTTCATGCAGGCTACAACGGCAACATCTTGGTCAATGCTATGTGCGTGGGCCTCGCCGATGCCGATAAGATCTTTCTGTCCGCGGCTCCGGCCCCTGGCCTGCCCGTCGTCTATTTCGGGTCCAAGACGGGCCGCGATGGCATCCATGGCGCGACCATGGCCTCGGCAGAGTTTGACGAGGATTCCGACGAGAAGCGGCCCACCGTCCAGGTCGGCGACCCCTTTGCTGAAAAGCTGTTAATCGAAGCGACGCTTGAACTGATGGCCTGCGGGGCTGTTGCCGCAATTCAAGATATGGGCGCCGCTGGCCTGACCTCTTCTTCTGTTGAGATGGCCGGTAAGGGCGGGCTCGGTATCGCGCTTGACCTCGACGCCGTGCCGCAGCGTGAAACGGGCATGAGCGCCTATGAGATGATGCTGTCGGAAAGCCAAGAGCGGATGCTGGCGATCCTGAAGCCGGGCCGCGAGCCGGATGCTTACCGGGTCTTTGAAAAGTGGGGCCTCGACGCCGCCGTGATCGGCTGGACCACGGATACGGGCCGGATTGTTCTGACCCATAAGGGCGAGACGGTTTGCGACCTGCCGCTGGGTCCTCTGTCCGATGATGCGCCGCTCTATGATCGGCCTTGGGTACAGCCTGCCTTGAGCCCTCGGATCGAGGCAGACGCGGTTCCTGCGCCTGCTGATTGGTCCAAGACGGTGCTGGACCTTCTATCGACCCCCGACATGGCCTCCAAGCGCTGGCTTTGGGAGCAATATGACCGCCACGTGATGGCCGACACCTTGGCCGACAGTGCCACGGCGGCCGATGCGGGGATGGTCCGGGTCCACGGCACCCGCAAGGCTCTGGCCATGACCAGTGACTGCACGCCGCGCTATGTGCAGGCCGATCCCTATGAGGGCGGCAAGCAGGCGGTGGCCGAGGCTTGGCGCAATCTGATCTCGGTCGGCGCTGAGCCCATCGCCATCACCGACAATCTCAATTTCGGCAATCCTGAGCGTCCAGAGATTATGGGCCAGATCGTTCGGGCCATTGACGGTATGGCCGAGGCCTGCGCCGTCCTGACCTTCCCCGTCGTGTCCGGCAATGTGTCGCTCTATAACGAGACCAATGGCGCAGCCATCCCGCCAACCCCGACTGTGGGCGCGGTGGGCCTCCTGCAGGACTATGACCGCCGGGCAAGCTATGGCGGGCTCAAGGCTGGTCAGGTCTTGGTCTTGGTCGGTGCATCGACCGGAGAGCTCGGATCGTCGATCTATCTGCGTGACGTCTTGGGCCGGGAAGAGGGTGCACCGCCGCCGGTTGATCTGGCTGTCGAACTGCGCAATGGCCTGTTGGTCCGTAGCCTCATCTTGGACGGCTATACCAGCGTCGTGCATGACCTGTCTGATGGCGGCCTTCTGATCGCCGCGGCTGAGATGGCTATGGCCTCTAAGGTTGGCGCCATGCTGACCCTGTCCGGTGACTTGGCCGACCATGCCGCCCTTCTGGGTGAGGATCAGGCGCGTTATCTGATCGCGCTGGACCGCTCTAACCTTGATCATCTGGATAGTGCCGCTGAGGCCGCTGACGTACCCTATGAGGTGATTGGTCAGGCGGGCGGATGTGAGTTGGCGGTGCAGGGGCGCGGTGGCTTGCTATTCGCCCTAGACCTCGACGATCTGAGTGCTGCCCACGAAGGTTGGATGCCGAGTTTTATGGACGCTCCCGTTTAGATTTAAGGATTGCCCATGCCCATGTCTGCAACGGCCCTAGAGGCTGATCTGCGCGACGCCTTTCCCGAGGCTGAGATCGAGATTCAGGATCTTGCCGGAGACGGTGACCACTACAAGGCCCGAATCGTATCAACGGCCTTTGCGGGCCTGCCACGCGTGCGGCAACATCAACTGGTTTATGCGGCCTTGAAGGGCAAGATGGGCGGCGAGCTGCATGCCCTAGCCCTTGAAACCTCTGTGCCCGTTGCCGGTTCTTAAGGTTCATTTCATCGCTTGAGCTTGACCCAGACCTTTGGGTTACCTAGCTCTGTAGGCACATCTTTTCGAGGCACGACCATGACCGACTCCGCTGCACCCACCTCTGCCGATCAATTCATTGCCAAGACCATTGCTGACCATGCTGTGGTTCTGTTCATGAAGGGCGTGCCTGATCAGCCGCGCTGTGGCTTCTCTGCCGTGACGGTACAGATCCTAGATCATCTGGGTGTTGAGTTTGTCGGCGTCGACGTTCTGCAGGATGATGACCTGCGCAATGGTATTAAGACCTTCAGCGACTGGCCAACTATTCCTCAGCTCTATGTCAAAGGCGAGTTCATTGGTGGTTCTGACATTGTCCGTGAAATGTTCCAATCGGGCGAGTTAAAGACCTTTATGGCTGAGCACGGTGTTTTGGACGCATAATCCTTCGCATGGAGTTGGATAGCTCTTCATCTGCATGCTGCAGACGGGCCGTGGCCATGCGAGCCGTAAAAAATAGTTGTCCACAGCGCTTTAATGAATTATTCAGAATCTGTGGTCTAAAAAGCCCATAACTAGAGCAGGAGGCTCTTATGATCAGTGATGTGCCCGCAAGAAGCGGTACGATCCTGACACCCGCAACTCAAGACGCGGGTGCCGGACCTGCAGCTTCGAAGATATCGACCCAAACTCCGTCTTCGAACGAGAGTTCCCAAGCGGCTGCCGTAGCAACCGATCCAAAAAGTGTGGCCTTGGCTCAAGCCAATGCCCGCGTCAAAGAGGGCAAGCAAGCCCTGACACAAATGCTCTCGGCAATGAACCCGGACGCCATGACGGCAGCAGATGCCGCTAAGATTGCCAAGCAGATTGTTGCCGCTGCACAAGAGGCTGTCAGCCTCGGTGGCAGCCGTATGGCCCTGCTGGAGCCCAGCCTTCCTGTGTTGAGTTCCGCAAGCCGGATGGCCATTCAAAAGCAGGCCGATAATAACGGCTAATCTCTTTTTGTTTTTGGTTCCAATTGCACAAAAAAAGGCCCCGGTTTCCCGGGGCCTTTTCTGTGTCTGATCGGTTGTGGATCAGGACGAATAATATTCGATAACCAGGTTCGGTTCCATCTTCACCGGATAGGGAACTTCGGAAAGCTCTGGCACGCGGATGAACTTGGCCGACAGGCCCTTAGCGTCAACTTCAACATAGTCGGTGAACTCACGCTCGCTCGACTGGATGGCTTCCAAAACGAGAGCCATATTGCGCGAACGCTCACGAACCTCGATCACATCGCCGATCTTGCAGCGATAGGAAGCGATGTTGACCTTCTGGCCGTTCACGGTCACGTGGCCGTGGTTGACGAACTGGCGGGCAGCGAACACGGTCGGCACGAACTTGGCGCGATAGACGATGGCGTCCAAGCGGCTTTCCAACAGGCCGATCAGGTTCTCAGAGGTGTTGCCCTTGCGGCGATCGGCCTCTTCATAGATGCGCGAGAACTGCTTTTCGGTCAGGTTGCCGTAATAGCCCTTGAGCTTTTGCTTGGCGCGCAGTTGCAGGCCGAAGTCGGAAACCTTGGACTTGCGACGCTGACCATGCTGGCCGGGGCCATATGAGCGGCTGTTGACGGGCGATTTGGGGCGACCCCAAATATTTTCGCCCATACGGCGGTCAAGTTTATACTTAGCGGAATGACGCTTTGACATAGTCTTCTCTTCACTTCGATCCGAGCCGGCTGCCCCGAGACTGGGACGGCGATTGCAACGGCGGCTTTAGATCACCCGTCATAGACCCCAAGGCCGCAGAACAGGTCCTGCGGCGGGGAGGGGCGTGTATGCCTTGGTGGGGTCCTAGAGTCAACCGTCGGCGGGCGAAAACTGAATGGGATTAAGCGGCTATGGGGCGCCAGTGGTTAGGATCAGACGCATCAATGTGAAGCACTTGCCCTGAATCTGCCGTCCCGACCCAACCTGATATCACAGCAATCGGCGGCAGGGTTTCAACGTCACTGACATGCTGAAGCATGAGCACGCGGATAATGATTTCAGCGGTGGTGTCGAGGGGATATTCACCACGCTCCCAACGGCCGATTTTTTGGATATCGACATGGATAAGCCCGCTCAGGCCTGCTTGGGTCAGGCCCAACTCGGTACGAGCAAAGCGTAGTTCCTTGCCCGTCATGGCACAGGGTTTGGTGGCCAAGGCATGGACGATGGCACGATGTAACAGATTGACGTTCCTGATGGTAACCACAGGATCGCCGTCCTCATCCTCGCTGAGCTCAAGACCCACGAGCATCACATGGTCGAGGCCCGTAATATCGTAGCGATAATCATGTTTCATGCCTAATCCCTCCACATGACGGTGATCATTTTCAGTTGGCTCTGGCCATCGGGGATCACCACAACCCCTATTTTCCGTCCGGCGCTATTGGGTGTCTCTGCGGTGACAACATATTTGAAAAACCCTGGCTGGGTGGCCGGATGTGGATCATTCAGCACGAACCCGAATTTCAGAACATGAAGGACGTCACCCATGACAAGGCCACGGTCCCTCATCTGATCTATGGCATGCAGCTTGAAACTGAGGTCCAGCCCATCGCTTCGCGCTGTCTCATTGATCTTTTGGGTGGCCACTGCGATTGGCCATTGCGTAGGCCCCACCATGGACAGACTCCATCTATCACCTTGATATATTTTTGCAATACAAAATGACGAATGGCCCCAAAAATCTTATCTAGGGTCGCGTAAATTTGTCAGTCGCTCTCAGTCTCTCTTAGGGCTGACCAATTGGCAGCTCGACATAGCTTGGCTGGCTGGCACTGCGAAAGACCTTGATGGTCGCCTTTCTATAGTCGGCGGGCTTGGCGAAGAAGATATTGTCGACAAAGGTCTGAGGGTTGCGGTCATAGAGTGGGAACCAGCTTGACTGGACCTGTACCATGATCCTGTGACCAGGCAGGAACACGTGGTTGGTCGTGGGAAGCGCAAATCGATAGGTTAGGGGCTTGTCCGGCGTGATGGGCACAGGCTTGTCTAAGCTTTCGCGATAACGTCCCCGGAAAATTTCCATGGCCACGGGCATCTGATAGCCGCCCATCTTGGGGTCAGAGGGAACCTGATCGGGATAGACATCGATCAGCTTGACGACGAAATCGCCGTCGGTACCGCTGGTTGAGGCCACCAGATTGACCATCGGATCGCCTGAAACCGTAACCGGGGCCTTGAGGACATCGGTGCGATAGGCCAGCACGTCAGTACGGGTCGCGGCAAAGCGCTGGTCATCAGTCAACCACAGCGACCAAGTAGAATCGTCGGCATTGGACGGGCGCATAGGGGGCAAACGATAGGTCACGGGCTTAGCGGGATCGGATACATAATCGTCCATAGCCCCATCAGGGCTGGTCGGTGCGTTCAAAGTGGCGGTAAACCCAGCGTCAAGATAGAGGCGTTGGCTTGGTACTGACTGGGCGGTTGGCCAATGATCAAAACCGCGCCAACGATTGGTGCCAGTCTCAAACGCGCTGACACTCGGCAGGGTCAGGGGCGGTGCGGCATCGCTGAGGTAGTGCGCTAGGAACGGTGCGAGGATGTCTCGGCGAAACTGCTTGGCCGTGTCCTGATCAAATTTGATGGCTCCAAGACTTGAGCCATCAAATAGTGCGCCGATATGGCTCCAAGGACCCATGGCCATATAGACCATGTTTCCAGCACGATCTTTGGGCTTCAGCGCCTTATAGACGGCTGGCGCACCAGAATTGTCTTCCTGATCGAACAGGCTATGCACCAGCAGCATGGGAACCTTGAGAGGCTGGTCCTGTAAGATATTGTCCAAGGCCCGATCTTGCCAAAACTGGTCATAGGCTGGGTGTTCGGTTAGGCGGTTCCAAAAGCCGAGCTGACCCATGCCGTAACGACGCCCGATTTCGCCTGCAGAGCCTGCCTCTAAGAAGGCTTGATATTGATCATAGTGGCTGAAAGGCCAAAGCGCCTCGTTTTTGCGGGTCGCTTGCTGTTCATATACATAATCGATCGAATTTTGACGGAAGGCACCATTGTGGAACCAGTCATCGCGCCAGCCATCGACCATGGGACTCATCGGCACAGACACTTTTAGCGCCGGATGAGGGTTTACCAAGGCCATGAGAGGCGTGAAGCCGTCATAGGATAAACCGATAATGCCAACCTTGCCGTTTGACTGAGGCAGGTTCTTAACCAGCCAGTCGATGGTGTCATAGGCATCGGTGGCGTGGTCGATCTTGGTCGGATTAAGTGGTCCTTGCAGGGGCCGGTTCATCACATAGTCGCCTTCAGAGCCATGCTTGCCCCGTACATCCTGAATGACGCGGATATATCCACCGGCAACGATTACGTCGGTTACGTTGTCATAGCCTTGTAGGACCGACCCTAGGGCTGTGCTTTGCCGATGTTGCGTCAGGATGTCCGCCCCGTAGGGCGTGCGGGTCAGCAAGATCGGAGCCCTGTTTGCCCCCTTGGGGATTAGGATCACCGTATTGAGCTTCACCCCGTCGCGCATGGGGATCATGACAGAGCGGCGCTCAAAATTCAGCAGGTCCGTGGGCTCAACGAACTTGGCGGGAATCTCGCTCAAAGATGCAGGCTTCGGCGCAGCAAGGGCATGGATGGGGAGGGCGCTGATCAAGCCCAAGGCCGCCAATCGCAATAAACGAGCTCTAAAACCGACGCCCATGGATAGCCCCTAAATTTAAGAAAACTTAAGGTAGTTTATCGGTTTGCTTGGTGAGCAGCAAGGTGATTAGAGAGTGTTTGCGACCTCTAGGCGCTCGCCAATGCGCTTTTGAACAGCAGAGCACCGTCGGCGGAGCCGAGTTCGCCTTCAAAGCTGCGGTCGGGGTGGGGCATGAGGCCAAGGACATTGCCCTTGCCGTTGACGATCCCGGCAATGTCGCGGGCCGAGCCGTTGGGATTGTCGCGATAGCGGAACACGACCTGGCCTTCGCCCTCGATCCGGTCCAGCTCAGCCTCTTCGGCGAAGAAGTTGCCCTCGCCATTGCCCACCGTCATCACCGCTTCGCGGCTGGCGGCATAGCCGGTCGAGAACCGGGTTTGGGTGTTGGTCACATCCAGCGTCACGGCCTTGCAGATATATTTTAGCTTAGCATTGCGCAGCAGGGCGCCGGGCAACATCCCCGCCTCGCACAGCACTTGGAAG
>Ga0214921_10011285_pt1 | contig 10880 bp, 10 predicted proteins | sample LL1505_MetaG_FD_177992 | JGI IMG/M metagenome (GOLD analysis project Ga0214921, IMG submission 177992) | Freshwater microbial communities from Lake Lanier, Atlanta, Georgia, United States - LL-1505 | ecosystem: Environmental > Aquatic > Freshwater > Lake | place: USA: Georgia | collected...
CCCTGACCTTGGATTAGGATCTCGATTTTTGAATCCTTGATTTGTTGAGCGATCCTCTCGGACTCCTTGCCCTCAATCGGGCGATCAAATTGATTGTACCAATAGACTGCCTCTACCCCTTTTTTTAATAACTCTGAGAAGGCCAGATAAACACCATCTGCTTCTTTATTGCTACTAACAAACCAGACGTTGGGACGTCTCCGCAGATCTTCAAACAATTCGGGATGTTTTTCTTTTAGACCTACATATTCCGGATCGGGTTTAAACCCTCGGATCACCACCCAATCCAATGCCGCCCCTGAATTGAAACGCCCCACTTCAGGTCTCTTGATTTCTTTACCCATGAATTTGTCGTAAGGCTCCCCAGCTTTTTTTTTCTTATTATTTTCCTCAACTTTTTTATTGTACTCTCTCTCCACCACATCCCAGTCCCTCATTCCCCCGCCATTGGTCAAAAAGACGGGGCTGTCTGGAAATAGTTTAAAGATTTCCTCAAAGATTCCCGGCAGTCGCCCGGAATTTTGCGCACCTTTGTTGATACTCACAATCACACCAAGTTTCCTTGCTTTTACCTCCACCCCGAACAATTTCACCCCGCCTCCCCGACCCGTCCCCTTTCCCGTCCCAGTTCCGGTCCCTGTGCCCGTCCCCGTGCCACCGATCGCCCCGGTCAGGGAGGTTTTCACATCTTTTGGGATCGCAGGGGCCCAACTCGCCCCTCCCGGCACCGTCATCATTTCGAGTGGTGGAGCAGAATCTTCCGACGCCGGCGATTCGTCGGGCATATTTGGGTCCGCGGTCTTTTCTTCCTGAACTATTTCCTCAGTCGGAGGTGGAGGGGGCGGTGCCGCCTGATCCGCTGGCATCGTTTCAGCCCGAAAAGGTAACTGGGGCATTTTTCCCTGAAACAGGGCAACCCCGCCGAAGCCGACCAGCAAAAGCAGATGCAAGGCCAGGGAAAAGACGAAGACGATTACGATCGTTTTTTTAAAGAAATCCTTCCAGTTTTTGCTTCCGGAGGAATGAGAATTGGGATTCATCTTGAGAAAAGCATCATCATGGGAGTCAGGGTTTCCGGTAGTACAGCTTCAATCGAATGTCCTTCGCCCGTGCCAGATCAGTCAATCGACTACCCGTGATCTCTTCGGCCTCACGCAATAATCCGCTTTGCTTGGCCTGCAACTGAGCCTGTTCGGCCAATTTTCGTAATGCCCCCTCTCGGTCCGAATTCGTCACCTTGTTCCACCATCCGTCCTCATCCCGATAAGAAACGGCCCCCATGGGGGTCAGCGCCAAAATTTCGGGGGGTGGCAAACAGGCCGTAGCCTCACCTGGTGCGGGGCCGAGTTCGATCCAAAAGGGCTTGGACAGATCAAAACCCACCTTGGCTTCATAAGTCTGGGTCAAACGGATCACCTTGTGGCTTCCCATCCAGACATGCTCCCAGTCATAGGTTACCTCCATCTTCTTTTCCGCCACGATGACTTCCGTCCGTGCCGCTGTTTGCCCCCAAGCAACCTGCGTACCCTCCCGCACCTCCGGGCGAACATGCAGAAGATCGACGAACACCTCGGAAATCCCTTCCCGCACTCCGCCCGCCGTCCGGGAGGCCAGTTTGGCCGGGAGATTCAGACATGCCCGAACACCGATCCCCAAAAAAATGACCAGCGCGATAAAAATCGCGGCTGGACCCCAACCTCCCCGTTTCAATTAAAGCCTCAGCCCAGCGTCCGTCACCGCACCATGAGATGCATCCGAAACCAGATGCACGAATTTCGCCAAAACACCCTTTGTATAACGGGGTTTCGGTTTTTTCCATGTGCGGTCCCGCTTCTTCATCTCTGCCCCGGAAACTTCCAATGTAATCTCCCGACGCTTGGCATCGATGACAATTTTGTCCCCGTTTTTCACGAGAGCTAAGGGACCTCCCTCATACGCTTCCGGGGTGATGTGCCCGACGACAAATCCGTGTGTGCCCCCAGAAAATCTTCCATCCGTAATGAGAGCCACCTCGTTCCCCAATCCCTGCCCCATGATGGCGCTCGTCGGTGCCAGCATCTCTCGCATTCCCGGGCCACCTTTGGGTCCTTCATACCGGATCACCACGACATCCCCTTTTTTGATTTTCCCGGCAAGAATCGCCTTCATGGCCTCTTCCTCTGCACCGAAAACTCTCGCCACCCCCTCAAATCGTTCCCCCTCTTTTCCGCTGATCTTGGCCACGGCACCTCCCGGAGCCAAATTTCCCCTTAGAATCACGAGATGCCCGCTCTTCTTGATCGGATCGGAAAACGGCCGAATCACTTCCTGACCCGCCCGGTAATCGCCCACATACTTTAAATTTTCCGCCACCGTCTTGCCCGTCACGGTCAAACAGTCCCCGTGAAGCAACCCCGCATCCAGTAAACGTTTCATGAGGGGTGTCAGTCCCCCGATTTGGACCAGTTCTGCCATGACAAACTTCCCGCTCGGCTTCAGATCCGCCAATACCGGAACTTTTCGGCCGATGCGGTGAAAATCCTCGATCTCCAACTTCACTCCGGCAGCCTGCGCAATCGCCAGAAAATGCAAAACCGCGTTGGTCGAACCACCTAGGGCAGTAATCACGGTGATGGCATTTTCCATGGCCTTGCGCGTCAAAATATCCCTGGGACGAATGCCTTGAGTGGCCAGATGCAGGGCGGCTTTTCCCGCCTCCCGAGCATCCAATTTTTTATTCGGAGAAACCGCCGCCATGGCCGAGCTGTTGGGCAGACTCAGCCCCATCGCCTCGATCGCACAAGCCATGGTGTTGGCCGTGTACATTCCCCCACACGAGCCCGGCCCGGGAATCGCACAGCGCTCAATCTCGCTGAGTTGGGCGTCATTGATCGCCCCCTTGGCCCTCTGGCCGACGGCTTCGAAGACACTGACAATATCCAGTTTCTTCTCCCCCAAACACCCGGGAAGAATCGTGCCCCCATAAACAAAAACCGAAGGCCGATTCAAACGAAGCATCGCCATGACACAACCCGGCATGTTTTTATCGCACCCGCCCAGGGTCACCAAAGCATCGAATCCCTCACAACCAGCGACCGTTTCAATCGAATCGGCAATCACCTCCCGGGAAACTAGGGAATACTTCATCCCCTCCGTCCCCATCGAAATTCCGTCCGAAATGGTGATCGTATTAAAAATCACCGCCTTGCCACCGGCTTCATCCGCACCTGCCGCCGCTTCCCGGGCCAATTCATCGATGTGGGCATTGCAGGGCGTGACCTGACTCCAGGTGGAGGCGATTCCGATCTGTGGCTTCTTAAAATCCTCCTCTTTGAATCCCACCGCATGCAACATGGCCCGGCTCGGCGCTCTTTCCATCCCATCCACCAAGGGACCGGACCATTGGCGAGGATCTCCGGAAAACTTCTTCGGCTTCATCTTCGGGATTCTGCCAGTTCCCCCCGCCCCCTCAAGCTTTGGAGGGCCCCATAGGCCCGTGTTTTTCCCGCCAATCTCCCCGCAACGGCTTCGGTTTCCCCGTGGCTAAATCCACGGAGGCCAACTCCTGTCTCGATCGGCAACAAATTTCCCCGTTTTTTCCCTGCACCTCCGAATCTACCCAAAACCGCACCTTCCCCACCTCCCCCAACCGGGCTACGACCCGGATGCGGTCTCCCAAACGGGCCGGACGGAGATATTCCACCTCCGTTTTGGTCAACACAGGACACCCGTGTTCCCCTCCCACCATCTCCCCGATGCCCCACCCCAGAATTTCGGCCAGATCGGTTCGTACAGCCTCAATCCACCGCAAATACGTCAAATTATGGGCCACCCCACCCGCATCGGTATCAAAGAAGTAAACCGTAAATTCCCGTTCGGCCTTTGGTCGTTCGCCCTTCACAACTCTCCAAACTCCTGCTCCAGACGCTTGACCAGAAGCTTCATGACCTTGATCCGGGCAAACCACTTAAAATTCCCCTCAATCAGATTCCAGGGGGCGATCCGCGGACTTGTCCGGACAAACATCTCCTCCGCCGCTTCGAGATGTTCACTCCACTTCCGTCGGTTCCGCCAGTCCTCTTCGCTGATCTTCCAATGTTTGTAAGGGTCCGCCGCCCTCCGCTCAAACCGGCGCAACTGCTCAGACTTGGTGATGTGAATGAAAAACTTCATCAGAATGGACCCCGAGTCCACCAACGTCCGCTCCATTTCATTGATCTCGCGGTAAGCCCTTTTCCATTCCTCTTTTTTTGCAAAATTTTCCACCCTCTCGACCAACACCCGACCGTACCAACTACGATCAAAAATCGCCGTTTGCCCGGTGGCCGGAATCTTATTCCAGAACCGCCAAAGATAATGATGGTTCTTCTCTTCCTCCGTCGGTTTGACCACCGACCACACGCGCACCAATCGGGGATCCAATCGTTCCGTCAACCGTTTGATCACCCCACCCTTGCCGGCCGCATCCGGCCCCTCAAACACTAGGACCAAGGATTTCGGACTCTCCTGCAATAGCCGCTGGGCGTGCAGCAGCTTGAGCTGCAGGGTACGCAGTTTTTCCCGATACTCCGATTTCTCTCGGATCTGCTTGTCCAAATCGAGATGGTCGAGGCGACTTTTCACCCTCTCTGCCTACCCAATTCCCCATAAACCGCCAGCCCGAACGAGTGAATTGACCATCGCTTTTGAGTAAAATTTTGGCACTCTTTTCCCTTATGCTTTTGCACGAATTCTCCGATGCCTCTGCCTGGATGGATGCCATGGTGGCCGGTTGGGAATCCCTGGGAGGACCCGCCCTTCAGGCCCGCGGAACCTTCCATGTCTCCCTGTCCGGGGGCTCCACTCCCAAACCCCTCTATCAACGCTTGGCTGGATTGAAATGGCCCTGGTCCGCAACCCGCCTCTACTTGGGGGATGAACGCTGGGTCGCCCCGGATCACAAAGACAGCAATTACCGGATGGTTCACGACGCCTTTCAGGGCACCGGGGTCCATATCGAAAGAGTTCATAGTGAAATTGGGACGGCCGAAATCGGGGCCCGGGCCTATGAAAAACAGATCCGTAACGATTTGGGCGATCCACCCCGTTTTGACCTCATTCTTCTTGGAATCGGGGACGATGGACATACCTCTTCCCTCTTTCCTGAAACAGCCGCTCTAAAAGAGGAAAAGCTTTTGATGGCTCCCAATTTCGTCCCGAAACTCGGGGTTTGGCGGGTCACCTCCACATACACCCTGCTGCGTTATGCTCGGGCCATTTGGTTTGTCACGCGGGGCCCATCGAAAGAGCCCTACATCCGTGCCTTGGCCAAGGATGATCCGCAGTCCACCTTCCCGGCCGCCAAGGTTCGTAGTGACCGCGGAACGGTGGAAATCTACCATTGCACCCAGCCATGAGCAGCCCTGTCCTCACTCCGACCCAAAAAGCCGATCGGGTCCTTCCCCCCTTCGTCATGGTTATTTTTGGAGCCAGCGGCGACCTGACAACACGCAAACTTGTCCCGGCCCTTTTCGGCCTGCAACACGAAGGAGCTCTTCCCTCCGACTATTCCATCATCGGCTTCGCCCGCCGCCCCAAAAGCGACGACGAATTCCGGAAGGAAATGAAGGAAGGTCTGGATAAGTTTTCCCGTCTGCGCCCCGTTTCTGCCCATGACTGGACAAACTTCACCCCAAAACTTTCCTATCATGCTGGGAATTTTGACGACCCCAAAGCCTACCTAGAACTCAAAAAAACGCTCAAAGAATTGGCCAAAACCCGTGGCCTGACCCAGCACATCTTCTATCTGGCGACAGCTCCCGACTATTTTGCCACGGTGGTGAAACAGCTATCCGCCGCAGGACTCGTCGGTCACGGCCTCCCCGGTCGGGTCGTTGTGGAAAAACCTTTCGGCCATGACTACACCTCCGCCCGCCAACTCGTGACCGATCTCCAGGACTGCCTCGATGAAACCAATCTTTTCCGCATCGATCACTACCTCGGTAAGGAAACCGTCCAGAATCTGCTCTACTTCCGTTTCGCCAATTCCATCTGGGAACCGATCTGGAACAGCAACCTGATCGACAACGTGCAGATCACCGTCGCGGAGCAGGAAGGGGTCGGCACCCGCGGGGCTTTCTACGACGAAGTCGGCGCTATGCGCGACATGGTGCAAAACCACATGATGCAGCTTCTCTCGATCACCGCGATGGAACCTCCGGCCAACCTGACCTCCCAATCCATCCACGACGAGAAGGTCAAGGTTCTCCGATCCATCACGACCCCGAAGATTGAGACAATCCGAACCAGCACTGTCCGCGCCCAGTACGAAGGCTACCGTCAGACCGACCGCGTGAATCCAAATTCAACGACCGAAACCTACGCTGCACTCAAAATCCAAATCGATAACTGGCGCTGGTCCGGGGTTCCCTTCTATCTTCGCACCGGGAAAGCCCTCACCACTCGCGCCTCGGAAATCGTCATTGTCTTCCGCCGCCCCCCCGCGGCTCTCTTTCGTGCGGAATTCGGCGATCTCCTCAGCCGGAATGCCATGCATATCCGCCTCCAACCCGACGAAGGCGTTCATCTTTGTTTCAATGCCAAACGCCCCGGACGGAGCACTGTCCAACCCGTCGACATGGAGTTCTGCTACGCCAGCGAATTCGGTTCCTACTCTCCCGAAGCTTACGAACGTCTTCTCGGGGATGCCATTTTCGGCGACTCCACCCTCTTCACACGGGACGACGAGGTGCTCGAGGCATGGAGAATCGTCGACGCCGTTCGCAACGGATGGCAGGAAAACCCCATGTCGCTCTATCGTACAGGATCTTGGGGCCCGATCGAGGCCGATCATATGCTCAAGGCCGATGGCAATCACTGGGTCGACCTCGACGCACGAGGCAAAGCCTAAATTCTCTCGCACTTCGATTCCCAAGTTTCCTCCATGGCATCTTGGTCACCGCCGATTCCTGCTGTCGCCTATGGAGCTCTTCTCGTTATTGCCGCTTTCGCCTCTTTCGTATTCGGAGGAATTCCAAGGCTCCGCTCGCTCTTGCAACCTACGCCCGAATCCCCAACTCCGTCTCTAAAAGTTCATCTACCCTTGATGCTGGCCGGGGCATTGGCTCTTGGACTCTGCGCTTGGTTGGCCACCCCCCTTCTCCCGGGAACTTCTTTGGCGGTCGGACTCGTTCTTGCCACCCTCAGCGGCCAAAAGCCGGCCATTCTTTGGGGACTCTTCCGCAAAAATCTCATCCGGGATTTCCGTTTCTCGCTGCAAACCATGTTGACTCTTTTTTTTCCCATTCTGATCCTGCTTCTTTTTAGTTCCGGTCTTTACCTCCTGCTCGGCTTCCCTCTCGAGCCCCAGCCGGCCATGGCGCGATTCCTCGAGGCACGGGACGCCAAAACCCTCACTCCCTTTCTCACTTATGCTCTGGTGATCGCCCCGGTCTGGGAGGAGATTTTTTTTCGTGGAACTCTTTTCCCCTGGCTGGCCGGCCGCTTTACCGTTTCCCAAGCCCAATGGCTGTCCGCTCTCGCATTCGGTGCGGTTCATCTTCACGGCCCCACCCTCCTTCCCTTAACTCTTTTTGGTGCTGCCCTCGCCGGAGTTTATCGAACTAAAAACAGCCTGATTCCTTCGATCCTTCTTCACTCCCTCTTTAACGCAAACACCTGTGTTCTGCTTCTTCTTGCCCGACCTCCCCTTGGATGAAAAAACTACCACTCTCCCTTGAGGATCTCTGGATCCGGCGTTGGACCAAGTCTTTGGGCAATTGGTCGACGTCTCAGGTTCGTCACGGGATCGGCCACGATTGTGCCGTTCTCTCCTCTTTCCCCTCTCACCTCGATGTCGTCCTCAAAACGGATGCTGTGGTGGAGGGAGTTCACTTTACCCGGTCCACCCCGGCCGGTCTGGCGGGCCGAAAAGCGCTGGCCCGTGCCCTCAGCGATCTGGCGGCAGCGGGAGCCACCCCCCGGGCCGCTTTGATCACTGCGGGATGTCCCGATCTTCGCTCAGCTTCCCGACTCCATCAGGCCTATCAAGGGCTTTCTCTCCTCGCCAAACAATTCCGGCTTTCGATCGTCGGAGGGGAAACCATCCGCACCCGCCAGCTCCTCCTTTCCGTCTCCCTGCTCGGGACGGTTCCAAAAAAAACCTCCCCGAATCGCGCGGGAGCACGCCCCGGTCACCTTCTTTTTGTTACCGGAAAACTGGGCGGGTCCTGGCCCCGTCGCCACCTCACGTTCACCCCTCGCCTCGCCGAGGGCCAATGGCTCGTTCGCAATAAATTCCCCTCCGCCATGCTCGATCTCAGCGATGGACTCGGGGCCGACCTTCCCCGCCTCGCCCGCGCCTCCCGCATCGGCTTCCGGATTTACCCGGACCAAATTCCCCTCTCTCCCCGCGCCACTTCAAAACTTGCCTTCACCCGTGGTGAAGATTACGAACTTCTCTTTTCGGTCCCACCTAAACTGGCTTCCTCTCTTCTCCGGCGATGGCCCTTCCCCACCCCCCTTACCGTCATCGGATCCTGCCTTCCCATTCGTCAGGGCTATCACACGGGTGGGCTTCCCCTCCGCGGCTATGATCACCTCAGCTAATTTTCCTCCGGACGAAATCTGCGCCGATGCGGCTGCCACCCGGGCCCACGCCGCCCACCACCTGTCCGGATTTTTACCTGGCACGGTCGTCCGTCTCCACGGTCCGCTCGGCGCCGGAAAATCCGAATGGGTCCGTGGACTCGCCTCCGCTTTAGGAATTTCCGGGGAAGTCCCCAGCCCCACTTTCACCCTCTGCCAACCCTTGCGTGGCGGTCGTCTCCCGCTCGAACACTGGGATCTCTACCGTTTGGAAAATGCCCGGGATTGGGACTCCCTCGGTTGGCCCGACTGTCTCATCACCCCGGGAATCGTCGCCGTCGAATGGCCGGACCGTTACCCGGGGGAATGGCCGAAAAATACTTTGGACCTAAGAATCACCCCCCAACCCGACGGCACCCGACTCCTCTCCTGGCGTTAATGCCGGAAGTGCCGGCGTCCAGTAAAGATCATCGCCACGCCCAACCGGTCCGCCGCCGCAATCACTTCGGAATCCTTTACACTCCCCCCGGGTTGTATCGCCGCCGTCGCCCCCGCCTGCGCCGCCGCCTCCAACCCATCGGGGAAAGGAAAGAACGCGTCCGAAGCCACTGCACTTCCCTGAAGAGTCAACTTTGCTTCCCCCGCTTTCCAAACTGCAATCCGGGAAGAATCGACGCGCGACATCTGCCCAGCCCCGATTCCCAAAGTCCGGTCCCCACCGGCATAAACAATCGCATTGGACTTCACGTGTCGGACGATTTTCCATCCAAAACGCATCGCCTGCATTTCCTCATCGGTCGGCTTCCTTTTCGTAACCACTTTCCAGGTCGTTTCATCATCCCCTGCCCCATCACTCTCCTGCACCAACAGTCCGTTCCCCCGGACGCTTCGGAAATCATATCCCCCCGTCGCCGTTTCATGATTCTCGATCAAACGCAGATTCTTTTTGGCCTGCAGAATCTGTAGGGCCTTCGGATCGAAGGATGGCGCGAGAATCACTTCGCTAAAGATCTCCGCGATGGCCTGTGCGGTTTCGGAATCGATCGGACGATTCGCCACAATGATTCCGCCAAACGGTGCCTGTCGATCGGTCGCATACGCCCTCTCCCAAGCCTGCAAAAGCATCTCCCCCGACCCCACTCCGCATGGATTCGTATGCTTCAGAATCGCCAAAGTTGGCGGAGCTTTTGGAAACTCGGCAATCAAACCGGCCGCCGCACTCAAATCCAATACATTGTTATAGGAAAGCTCCTTACCGTGGAGTTGTTTAAAAGATTCCAAAAAAGTCCCATAGAGAGATGCCTTTTGGTGCGGATTCTCCCCATACCTCAAAGATTGGGCTCGGCGCCGGACGATACCCGTCGTCTCCTGCAAAACCGGCTGTTCCTTTTCCGAATGCCGGGTCAGGTATGCACCGATCAGATGGTCGTAATGGGAGGTATGCCGGAAGACCTTTGCCGCCAGCTTCCTGCGTGTTTCCAAAGTCGTATCCCCCGTCGCTTCGATCTCTTTTTGCACTAGCCCGTAGTCGGATGGGTCGGTCACCACCGTCACCGCCTCGTGATTCTTGGCCGCGCTTCGCAACATGCTGGGACCGCCGATATCGATATTTTCGATCGCCTGCTCGGTTGTGCATTCCGGCCGTGCCACGGTTTGCTCAAAGGGATAAAGATTCACCACGACCAGATCGATCGTCGGAATCTTGTGTTGTGCGGCCTGTTCCCGGTGCGTCGCCAGATCCCTTCTCTGCAAAAGACCTCCGTGCACTTTGGGATGCAAGGTCTTCACCCGACCATCCATCATCTCGGGAAAGCCGGTGTAGTCGCTTAACTCGATCACCTTCACTCCCGCGTCACGCAACGCCTTGCACGTTCCTCCGGTCGAAATCAGTTCCACCCCCCGTCCTGCCAGAAACTTTGCAAATTCAACCAATCCCGCCTTGTCCGAAACCGATAGCAGGGCCCGCTGGATCCCTTTGCTCATCCGAGCAACCGCACCTTCCCGTCTCCCCGCACCATCTTTCCAATCTCATAACAACGAACCGTTTTTTTGACCTTGGCCACATCCCCTTTCGCCACCACCACGATCATTCCGATTCCCATATTAAAAGTCCGATAGGCCTCCACTTTTCCCAATCTCCCCTTCGTTTCCAGATACCGGAACAGCGGCGGCACAGGCCAACTCCCCAATCGAACTTCCGCTCCGATCCCCTTGGGAAAAATCCGCGGAGGATTATCAATCAGCCCGCCTCCTGTGATATGAGCCGCCCCCTTGATCATCACTTTTTGCCCGATTTTCAAAAGTGCGGGCCGATAGTTCGGATGCACCGCCAAAAG
>Ga0214921_10011287_pt1 | contig 10879 bp, 14 predicted proteins | sample LL1505_MetaG_FD_177992 | JGI IMG/M metagenome (GOLD analysis project Ga0214921, IMG submission 177992) | Freshwater microbial communities from Lake Lanier, Atlanta, Georgia, United States - LL-1505 | ecosystem: Environmental > Aquatic > Freshwater > Lake | place: USA: Georgia | collected...
GCAATCTTTGATCTCTTATTTGCCGGCATAGGGTAATTCTAACTTAACTTTTAGATATTAAATCTTGGCAATTACCTCACCAATTACGCTGCCTCCGCCATATATCTTCACACTCTCATCCGGCATAGCAACACCCCAGCGTTTAAAAACTTCCATAATGATTGGTGCTACCGGTCGCCATGAGCCATCAATAATCTTTATCGCAATAACTCTGCCATCACTTAGCGCACACACCTCAATACCCTCAGCTCCCTCTTTCATAAACAAACCAGGAACAGCTCTCATCATTCGAGTTGTTAATCGCCCCTCACCTGCAACTAACTCTGGATACTTAGAACATGCTGCAACAATTTGTTTATAAACAAGATCATTTGATTTAACTACGGTTGAAATGGCTCTAGCTAATCCAGTTAAGGAGATTGCATATAACGGAGCGCCACAACCATCAAAGGTTGATGTAGAAACCTTTTCACCTGCCAATAATTCAATCTCATTCTTAATTGCAATTTGTAATGGATGATTCATCTCTAAGTAGGTTTTCATATCCCAGCCATTTTGTTGGCAGGTAATTAACATTCCTGCATGTTTGCCGCTGCAATTTTGAGTTAATTGCGTGCCAACCTTATCCCCCCAAGAAATTTTCTCTTTTTCACCAAGTGGCTTATCAGTGGCATTCTTCATCGCAGAAAGTGGGATATCTCTTTTCTCAAGCATCTTTGTAACAAGATCAATATGGATTTGATTGCCAGAGTGGGATGCGCAAACAATTGCTAACTCTTCATCACTAACAGTAAGTCCTGCCTTAAGCATGGCCGATGCTTGTAGTGATTTAACCGCTGATCTTGGATAAAAAGCTAACTCAGGACTTCCCTTAGAAAGATAGGTTGTGCCATCTGAATTTAAAACTATTAGATGGCCTAGGTGTAGTGATTCAACAATGCCACCACGTGTTACCTCAGCTAACACCTCACCTGCAAAATTATTAATTACTCTGCCTGTCTTTCTAATGATGACCACAGGTGTGCTTGCAAGGTTTGACCTTGGGCTGCCATGTCATATGAGGTAAATAATTCACCCTCTACCAATCCATAAAGACGAGCACCGGCAGTAACAATCTTTGCAGTTGGGGATGAGTAGCCTTGATCCATTGCAAGTTGAATCTTTGCTCCCTGTACTAAACCAACCCAGCCCTCTGCAATACCAGTGTTGTGAGCGAGGATTACCTCTAAAACATTATTTTCTTTTATTCGCCAAAAGCCAACCTCTGATGCTGCAGGCCTGATAATTTCATCATTTTCATCAATGATCCAAGAGCGAGAGAAGTAATTTAAAAAGGGCCGGCCATCATGATTAAAGGAAATCTCTTGGGCGTATTGAAAGCCCGGCACATTTGGATACTCACCCCGTCCTTTACCGCGCCAAGTGCCAACTAGCCAAGCAAGTGGCATTAGATCAGGGTGTAAATTTTCTGGAATGGTAAATGCCATTATTTTTTACTCTCATTAATGTTTTTAACCGCCCCAGTAACACCCTTATAGATTAAATAGAAGGAGAGGGTGAAGGAGGTGAGAATTAATAAGATGGTAGTTAGTGTCTCCATTAGATAAGCCTAACTCCTCTAGCGAAGTGCTAACTCCTCCTGTGTTGCTGCAACACCTTCAGTGATTAATACCGCCTCCAGTGAGAGATTTCGTTTAACTACTGCAAGTGCAATTGGCCCTAACTCATAATGACGGGCCATCGTGCCGATATAACCAACCTCTTTATCCTCAAAAAATAGCTTGGCTCCGTGCTCTGGCATCGCAACCATTGAGCCATCTAAATGTAATAAAACCAATCTTCTAGGAGGCTGCCCTAAGTTAAACACCTTAGCCACAGTTTCTTGCCCACGGTAGCAACCCTTATTCATATGTACTGCGTTATTTAAAAAACCCAACTCATTTGGAATAGATTTATGATCAGTCTCAAATAACAACCGAGCACGTCCTGCCGCAACACGTTCTGCTTCTAATGCCCAAATACCAATCTGGGTATGAGATTTATTAAAAGCCTCCGTTGTATCTTTTAATTCACTCGTTGGCACCAATGCATAAGGTCCACCAAACTTATCTGCCATACCCGGTGCGCGAAGTACTGCATAATCATTAGATTGATCAGTTACTTCGACCTCTAACATAAATTTCATCTTATTTAAATATTCAACTACACCTTGTGTTCGCTCTTTCTCTAAATGTATCCAGGTGGTATTTCCATCATCTACTAAAAATAATTGCTCAATTACATGTCCTTGCGGGTCAAGAATAAGCGCATCAATCCAGGTTGCAACCGGAAGTTGCACTAAGTGTTGAGTTGTTAAGGCGTGTAACCAGGTAAGGCGATCTTTGCCACTAATTGAGATAACGCCACGATGAGATAGATCTGCCCATCCATCACCTTTTACTAAAGCTTTTTGCTCCTGATTTGGCTCACCAAAGTGCCAGATCGCACCCTTATCTGGACCATCTTCAACTAGAACGGCGCTCACTTACTTACTCTTTTTATTTGCGCACTTGCTGCATAAACCATAAACCGCAAAGTGGGTTACATCTGTCTTAAAGCCATAATCATCGCTTAATGTATTAACAAAGTTTGCCGCCGTTTCAATTGGGGCATCCCCAATAGATTGGCACTCAGAACAAACTAAATGCAGATGAGTTAACTCCTCGGCTGCATGATATGTCGCACCACCATGACCTAGGTGGGTGTGAATTACTAAACCAACATTTTCTAGCGTTTCAAGATTTCGATACACCGTTGAAAGATTAATTCCAGGATGAGTTGATCTAACCTTCTCGGCAACCTCCTCCGGGGTGGCATGGCCTAACTGCCTAACAGCTTGTAATACCAACTCACGTTGGGGGGTAAGGCGGAGGCCTTTTTCCCGTAACTCATGCGGTTTTGCCATTAGGTAAGTCTAAGCCCTAAAAAAGAGCTGCCCTACTTAACGCTTAGTAGCACGCACTATTAGTAAGTAAAGCTGGCAACCTAAGCAGAAACCAAAGGCAGCATTTAAAAATGCAGCAGATAGGGCAAAGCCAGTAGCAATTAAAAAGAGTGTGCTATTTCCAGTTAAGCCACCAATTAGTGCAGTAAATGCAAAGAGTGCGCCAATTAATTGGGCAAATCTTGGTGCGCTCTCATACTCACTTGGAACTGGTCCTGAAAGACGCGGTTGAATTAAATTACGATATAAAAAGCCATAAATAGATCTACGTAATCCAAATAAAACTGCTGATAAAAAGACCGCGAATTGAAATCCAATAATTAAATTAGATTCAGTAATTAAGGCAGCTGATAAAACTAAGGTGGTAAGGGCTGCGGTATAGCGCGGGCCTCTAGCATCAATTAATGGCACAGATTTACTTTTAGTACCTAAAGACATTTGTTTCTCCTTTTATAGTTGGGTTAAATAATTTAATTTTTACAGCAATTAACTATTTAGCCAACAAATACAACCTTGCGCACGTCCATAATCAATTACTCGGCGCTTTGTGAAATAATCTGGTTGTATTGAGAACATGGGTAAGAGATTAGATTACTTTGGCAAATACTTCCTGCGAGTGATTTGCAACAAAAGCTATAAGGATGCAATCACTTTGATTAACTGATCCCGCTTTGGTGCACCAGTTGCCCGGGCAATCTCAAAACCTGCCTTATCTAAAAACAAAGTGGTTGGGGTGGAGCGGATATCTACCTTACGTACTAATTCAAGATTTGATTCGGCGTCAATCTCAAAATATGCAATCTCATTTTCGTGAGAGACTACATCACTTATCAAAGCCTTCGCCGCCCTGCATTCAGAACAAAAAGTTGTTGAAAACTGAACCACAGTTGCTTGCTTGCCGTACTTATTTCCTAACTCACTTTCAAATATCTGAAGACGAAGCTTTCGTCTAACTTTTCCTAGGCGGCTTTTCATAAATAAGCCGATAAGTAAAGTAATAAGTAATACTGACAATAAAATTAATATGTTTCTCAACTTTATCTAAACCTTACATCTTTGCTTTTAGTAAAAAATAGTGACTTGCAAAGCTTTGTTACTACTCTTTCTGCAATCACAGTAAAATCAGGGCTACCAAGCCTCCAGAAAAATCCTCGCTTTGAATTACCTTCACTAATCAATCTTTTAATCAATTTTAAGTAACTCCTCGGAATTCTCTTTGAGTGAACATGCAGGCTGCCTAGCTCTAGCTTTGTATCTGGATTTTTAATATTGGCTAGCAGTATTTTATTTCCTACTTTAACAACTTTAAATGGTGATGGATCAAAAAAGCCGATCGATTTTGGGAGTAATCCTCTAGTTGAAAGAGGAATTCTATTATTACGAGCTTCTCCTCCTAAATAATATCGGCCAATAGTTCCAGCGTCATAAACAATTTTAGTATCTGTTAATGAACCAGATGATAAATAGCTGGCAGTATTATTCTCTTTTATATAATTATGTAACAAAACCATGTCAGTTATATCTTGCTTTTCCCAATTGCTAATAACAAAATTATTAAAATCTACTAAGCTCTCGAGGTTGTTAACTAAAAAAACCGATGCACACCCAGAATTATCGTCCTGTTTTGTGTATTTAATGCCCCAATCATTTTTATTAAATAATTCTTTAATATGCTCAATACTCAGTAAAACACAATCTGATTCTAAATGGATTATTTTTTCAAAGTTATTCTTTTTCATTATATTTTCGATAATAAAAAATCTTTTAGTTGTATTCTGCCAATAAGATATATGATGGTAATTCCAGCTCTTATTTAGTTTATTAAATTTCTGAGTGTTTTCACTTTCCTTTATGTCTTCTTCAAATATTACATTACAAAGATTATCAAGTTGTTTACGGGCATACTCTTTACTTACCACTAAATATCTGGGGTTATTAGGAAACAATTCCTTGTGGATTGCGATTGAATTTAAAGCATACTTACCGGGCTTGCGACCAATCTCTGTCCAAACGAAAGGAATCTCATTGCTCATTAGATTTACCAAATATCTTTTCTAAAATATTGATTCCAAATTGAATTGCCTGTTCTTGATTTAAGACGTTATTAATATAAACTTTTCTTAATTCGTTATCATTTTTTTCTAGTAACTCAGACCAACTATCTATTACCAATACTGGCCAATTGCTCTCACCAAAGTACTCAGATCGCAAAACAACAGGCACGGCGCCTAAGTACAAAGCTTCCCAGGTTCTATGGCAGTCAATACCGTTACCGGCAGGTGAAGGTACAAACATAGTTTTACGCATAAGTTTATGAATTGTACTTGCAGCAACTCTTTGATTTATTACCAAACTATTGGAGTTATTTTGAAACTCTGCTCTATATATTGGTCGCTTAGCGTTTGTTGCGTCATTCCATGCAATTAAAAAGGGTATTGTGCGATTACTAGTCTTTGTTTGATATTTTTTTTGAAAATTACGAACTCTCCCTGCGCTTCGATAAGCCTGTCTTTCGATTCCAAGTGGAACTGGGGAACATCTTTCATTTTTCCCAACTAGGTTATTTGAAAATACCTGGCCGACCTTTGAATACAATTTTGACAAATTTTGTTCGTGCTGTGTTGCATCAGATTCTCCTATTACAAGAGTTTTTATAGTTGGAATCTGCTCACGAGATTCAATAAACTGATCAATTAAATCTCCAACTAAGTACACGGTTTTATAATTATTTGAATTCTCACTTATAAATTTCTTTAAATCTGATGGGGTAATGATCACTCTTTCGCATTTGGATAGATATGTATCCGGGCATAAATAGGGGTAACTTGAGATTCGCTTTTGTAGATCTCTTGGCTTAACCTGAAAACTTAACCTAGATGAAATTTTACTCAACTGGTCATAAGCTTTTATGGCAGGATTTAAGCGCATTATGCAAGTATAACTATCTCTTTTTATTTGGTTCTAAGTCGAGTGGTTTTTCTGTACAATTTGCTCCTTATGGCAAGGATTCTCTTACTAACAAATAGCACTGGTGCAAGTGCTGATGTTTTGCCTGCTCTTGCCCTTCTGCAACATGATGTGAAGATCTTGCCGATTGAGGCATCTGTTTTAGTTGAAACCCCAATTGTTGATTGCTTACTTATTGATGCCCGTCGTGATCTGCCAAATACAAAATCATTTACCAAGTTAATTACCTCAACTGGGGTGGATGTGCCGATCATGGTTGTTACTACCGAAGGCGGCTTATCTGCAATTAATGCAGATTGGGGTATTGATGATGTAATTCTTGATACCGCAGGTCCTGCCGAAGTAGATGCGCGAATACGAATTGTGATTGGCCAATCGGCAATTGAGAATCTGGCAAATGATCCATCCCTTCGTGAGATAAGAAGTGGTGAGGTAATAATTGATGAGTCCAGCTACACCGCCAAGATAAAGGGCAGAGTCTTAGATCTAACATATAAAGAGTTTGAATTACTTAAGTACCTCGCCCAACACCCAGGCCGAGTCTTTACAAGATCGCAACTTCTGCAAGAGATCTGGGGATATGACTACTTTGGAGGAACTAGAACTGTTGATGTTCATATCCGCCGTCTTCGTTCAAAACTAGGACCTGAGTTTGAGGCAATTATTGGAACTGTCCGTAATGTTGGTTATCGATTTAATGCAAGTAATTCACAAGTTTCGCCTGATTTAAGTTAATTAATACCTTGCAAGAGTTAAAACATTTAACACCTGCATTGCAAGCACAAGTTTTATCCCTAATAAATGTAGCCCAAGACTTTGATAACTCACCTGCAATTGCTGAGCATGTGCTACTCCACCTACGCCATGGTGGGGATAAGGCTGATTCACATTTAGTAATCCAAAAAGATAACCAAGTAATTGGTTACGCCCACCTTGATAAAACAGATCAAGTGGCAGGCCCAAGCGTTGAGTTAGTAATCCACCCAGAACACCGCGGCAGTGGTATTGGATCAGAGCTTTTAAAGGCTGCAATTGAAGTGTGTGGAAATAAAATACGGCTTTGGTCCCATGGTGATCTGCCAGGGGCACGGACGTTAGCTCAATCAAATAACTTTATCAAGGTGCGAACAGTAATTCAGATGAGTAAAGCTTTAACTGAAGTCTCACCAATAAAGAGTGATTATCAAATAAGAAGCTTTTTGCCTGATTTAGATAACAAAGCTTGGCTTGCCCTTAACAACCAGGCATTTGCTAATCACCCAGAGCAAGGTAATTGGAGTGAAGCAGATCTGTTGGTCAGATTAAATGAAGACTGGTTTGATGAGAAGGGTTTTTTTGTTTCTCAAGATAAGGAAGAGCTAATTGGTTTTTGTTGGACTAAGATCCACGGCGGCCATTCACACACTCACTTATCAAGTGATGATCATCATGATCATCCTCCTATTGGTGAGATATATGTGACTGCAGTTAGCGGTAAGTATGTTGGAAAGGGAATTGGTAAAGCATTAACAATTACCGGTCTTAACTACCTTAAGTATCAAGGATTAAGTAATGCGATGTTATATGTAGATGAAGATAATCAAGTAGCGTTTAATCTATATAAATCACTTGGCTTTATTGAGTCAGGTAGAGATGTTCTGTATAAATTAAAATCTTAGATTAATAATCTTCACTGAATGTAATCAAACATTCAATATATGTATCACCTTCCATGCCAAGGTTTTGTGCATCAGGGGGTGCGGTAACTGGCTCAATACAAATACCATCCTCATCCTCGTTATAGATTGTCCAATAGGGCGTATCGCACTCAATCTCCATCTGTGCCGCCCCTGGCCAAATTATTTTAGGTGAGCCATTTAATTCTGTAAATGCATCATCCCAAGGCCCTCCTACTGGTGTAATAAGTTCACCAGTTGGTAAGTAATCATCTCCTCGCTTAAACATCTTATTAGCGCTAAATAGCAGCTCAGCAGAATCTCCCTTACCAATATTTCTGGCAAACCAGGGATGAAAACCTAAAGTAACTGGAAGCTCACAACCATTAGCCTCATACTCAAGTGACCAGCGAAGTGCGTTATCTAAGATCTCATAACTTTGGGTAGCAGTTGCCCCTTGATATGGCTCGGGTAGTTCAAGAAATTGCCTGCCACCACCAATATCCTCCCAAGATAAATGCGCGCCAAAACCAAGCAGTGCGTGTGGTGGATAAAAATTAGTTGGTAGTTGAAATTTCTTTCCCTTACTGTCTTTAACTATTCCTTCGTTAATACGGCCAGCATAAGGAACCATCGAAAACCAACCCCAAGTTAAAGATTGTCCTCTAAAGGGAAGCACAAACTGCATATCCCGCCACTGAAGTGAAGCAAGACGAGCACCTTGATCTAGATCAATTGCAATTGAGATCTGATCCCCATCAATATTTAACACTATTTAATCTCATCTTTTGTTGGTGGCACAGCGCCAGTTCTAGAGGCAGTAATAGCTGCTGCCTTTGCTGCCCGTTCTAACATTTTTTTAAGTACCTCACCATGCAACTTTTCTAACCCGCTCTCAATAATTGCTTCAACCAATATGGCACCAACTGTATCTCCTGCACCGACAGTATCTGCCACAATCACTTTCTGTGCTGGCACAGATATCTTTTCCTGCTCACTAAATGCTGTAAGTCCCTTGTCACCAAAGGTAACCACAACTAACTTAGCTCCCTTAGCAAGCCAGGCATTTGCCACATCATTAACACTCTTATCAGGGTATAACCAATTAATATCATCATCACTAACCTTGACCGCAGTTGCAATATCAATCCACCGCTCAATCTGCTTTACATACTCATCTCTATTGCCCATCACAGCTGGCCTAATATTTGGATCAAAGACAATTGGGGCGACCTTTGCTAAATCACTTGCCCACCTATGCAAGATCGAGGCACAAGGCTCAAGTGCGGTAACTAATGTGCCGATGTGAAGTAAAGAAGGTTTCACACTAACAGGGTCTGGCAGCCAAGTTGGCGTGAAATCAAAGGTGGCAGTTCCTTCAATCATAAACTCATAAGTAGCTGATCCTGTATTAGATAATGAAACTATTGCTAAACAGGTTGGCTTATCTGAAAAGTGAGCAAAATCTAACTTCACATTATCTTTGTGTAACTCTTTTAATGCCATCTGGCCATACTTATCACTTGAAATACCATCAATAAATTGAGTATCAATTCCAAGCTTTGCTAATGCTTTGGCGGTATTAGCAGGTCCACCGCCCACAACAGCCTTACGTTCTACCCCATCTGGGATTAAATCAATTAATACCTCACCAACTACCCAAACCTGATCACTCAAAGTAGTTCGCCCTTTCGAGCTAAAAACTCAGTTAAAACCTCAACGGCAAAGAGGTGATCTTCAACTTGAGGAAGTCCGCTGATAATTAATATTCCAGCAAAGCCGCTAGGTGTAATTAATGGAAGGGCACCGCCATGAATTGCATGGGTATCATCTTTAACCTTATTTTCTTTATACCAATCAATACCAAGTTCCTCTGCTAATACTCTTTCATACATAGTTGAATGTTTTTTCATCATTACAACCCGTGATTTTTTACCTATCCACCAATCATTCTCAGGCTTTGATCCTTCAAGGGATGCGTGAAAAACTACCCACTCACCAATTCTTACCTCAATTGCCACCGGTAGTTTTCTTTGCTTACCTAAAGTAGCTGCAATCTCACCGATCTCAAGGGCGTCATTATTTGTTAATGATGGAAGTTTTAAAACTTCCTCTTCTTCAAGTAATTGTTTACTACTAAAGCCACCTGTGGTCATACAGGTAAGCCTATTAGAGAATTTACTTAAGGTTAAAAGCTGCTATATCTTTAATGATTTGATCTAGATTTAACTGTGGTGACCAACCTAAAACCTGCTTTATCTTTGATATATCAGGCACCCGCCGCTGCATATCCTCAAAGCCTTTAGGGTATGCCTTCTCATATGCAATCTTTTCAATAGTAGATTTTGATCCAGTAATGTCAATAACTTTTTTAGCTAACTCCATAATAGATATCTGTTGATTATTCCCAACATTGAAAACTTCCCCTACTGCCTTATCTGAGTCCATAACTAGCAGCAATCCTTTAACTGCATCATTAATGTGGCAGAAGCATCTAATCTGCTCACCACTTCCATAAACTGAGAGTGCTTCACCTTTAAGCGCTGAGTGAACAAAGCGAGGAACCACCATTCCATAATTGCCAAGCTGTCTTGGACCTACCGTATTAAAAAATCTAACAATCCGTGATTGCAAACCCTCTTCTAGAAAATAAAAGTAGGCAAGGCTTTCATCAATTGCCTTTGCTTCACTATATGACCATCTAGATTTAAGTGGATGCCCAATTATTCGGTCATCCTCCTCATTTAATGGCACCTCATCGTTCTTGCCATAGACCTCACTAGTGGATGCAATAAGTATTGGCTTCTTATACTTATTAGCAGCCTCTAAGACAATCTCAGTTCCCTGCAGATTGCTTTTAAGGCTCTCAAGGGGTTTGTTCACAATATTTAATACCCCAAGTGCTGCTGCTAGGTGCACTACATAATCAGAGTTTGATATTAACTTTTCAACTAACGCTTTATCTAAAATATCACCTTGCACAAACTCAACCTTGTTTTTAATTGTTGAAAGGTTTTCTGATAATCCCGTTGATAGATTATCTAAAATAACAACTTGATCACCACGAGAAATTAACTGCTCAGTTAGGTGAGATCCAATAAATCCAGCACCGCCTGTTACTAGATACTTCACTTTGATCCTCTGGTGTTTAGTACTGGGGTATTACCCAATTTACTTAACTGAATGTAGTCATGGGGTGTGGCAATAATTGCCAAATCATATTGATTAGTAATGGCAACTGATGTTTTGTTATTCCAAGATTTAACTAAGTCAT
>Ga0214921_10011288_pt1 | contig 10879 bp, 8 predicted proteins | sample LL1505_MetaG_FD_177992 | JGI IMG/M metagenome (GOLD analysis project Ga0214921, IMG submission 177992) | Freshwater microbial communities from Lake Lanier, Atlanta, Georgia, United States - LL-1505 | ecosystem: Environmental > Aquatic > Freshwater > Lake | place: USA: Georgia | collected 2015-05-28
GGCCGCATGGTAAGGATCGCCAGCTTCAATGATTTCCGGGCTCTCCCGGTAAAGAATTTGCAGAAGACTGGGAAGATCCAGCATCCAGCGATAACGGGATGTTCGGTTCACCAAGGGACCTCGAACCTTCCAGATTTTCCCGCGCCCCCCCTCCACCTGTTCAGTTTTGGAACCAGGAACGATCATCAGGTGTTCGTGAGGAGTGTGGTCTAGAATAAATTGGCGTTTAGCCTGTAGGTACGATTTCACCCCACCTCCCATGGGCGAGTATATTTGTGTTAAATCACAGATCTTCATCCAGAGGTCCCTTGATCATGCCCGCATCTCTGCTAAATAGGAAGTCTATGAGGCGGAACGATTTTCTACGCCTGTTAACCATGGCAGGGGTCGGTTGGGTCTCCCCAGCCCGAGCGCAATCCAGCGCTCCCACTATCGAGGGCGAATTTGAGATCAATCCACACTTTATCAATAGCGGTCCCGGATTCGGTAATCGTCTGGCTCTCACTTTTGACGATGGCCCAACCCCGGGCGTGACGGAACGGGTCCTGGCTGAACTCTCGAAAAGAAATCTCCATGCCACTTTTTTTCTTATCGGTTCTAAAGTGGACGCCGCACCAGATCTGGCCCGACGCTTGGTAGATGAGGGCCACGATGTTGCTAACCACTCTTACACCCACCCACGATTGGCAAGCATGTCCGACGCCGCAGTGGAGCAACAACTCTCCCGAACCCAGGAGGCCATTACCCGTGCCACAGGGGTCACCCCTGTCTGGTTTCGTCCACCCTACGGAGCTTTCCGCCGAGAACAGGGTCCCATCGCTTCCAAGATGGGCTTGGGGGTAGCCTACTGGTCCGTGGATCCTAAAGACTGGTCGCAACCTGGGAGTTCCGCCATAACCCAGCGGGTCCTCTCCGCCAGCCAGCCGGGATCCATTATTTTACTACACGATCTCCACCCGCAAACCGCAGATGCGGTACCGGCGATTTTCGACGGCTTAATCGAACGGGCGTTTCTACCGACCCCATTCCACAACTTTGTCGGCATGCCCTACGCTTAAGCTAAACCTTCCCTGCCCCTCTCCAGATCGTACCTGGAAGAATTCTGGCTTCCTTCGCAATCAAACTACCGGGATTCACTACCGCATTACACCCTACGGAAGCACGGTCGCCCACCATGGCTCCAAACTTCCTTAAACCCGTTTCCAATAATTGACCAGCGACCCGAACGCGGATGGACTGACCATCCAGTCGGTAGTTGGAGAGAATCACCCCCGCACCAAGATTTACATCCCGACCCACCACAGAATCCCCCACATAGCTGAAGTGAGAAACATGTGCCCCGGAAAGTAAAACACAGTTCTTAAATTCGCAGCTATTTCCCAGAACACATCCATCGCCCGCGATGACATTTTCACGGATATAAGCCCCGTGACGAATTTCACAGTTTTTCCCGATCCAGGCTGGACCGCGAATATAGACCCCGGGTTCCACAATGGTCCCTTCTCCCAGATAAACATTTTCTCCAATCACTGGGGTGCCGATCAATTTAGCCTTCGATTCACTCTTCAAATTCTTCTGAAGATAGGAACCGATTTTCGGTAAAACCTCCCACGCTTGGTTTACCCCATTAAAAAGAGCCTCGTGGTTCTGCCCTTGGAGGTCAAAAAAATCCGATAAGGCGGTCCCCATACCACCACCCTGCCCTGACGCGGGACGTTTCTCAAGCCTTGTGGCGAAGAGCCTGACGAAGAGCGGTTCGGGTCAACTCCAACTCTTGGGTGCCATGCTCAGTTGAAAGGAAGCAGGCCTCAAACTGGGAGGGGGGGAAATAAACCCCATCCCTCAATAATGAGTGAAAAAAATGCCCATAGGCTTGCGTGTCACTTCGCCGGGCTTCCTGAAAGTTTCGAATAACCGATCCATTTGGCTGAAAGAATAAGCAGAACATGGAACCGATCCGGACAAAGGTGGCCTTCGCACCTGAATCCTCAAGTTCCCTGAAAATCATCTCCTCGAAGTCTTTTCCTGTTTTTTCCAATTTTTCATAAACCCCGCCACGAGCCAGCACCGCCAACTGTGCCAACCCAGCAGCCATGGCCATCGGATTTCCTGAAAGAGTTCCCGCCTGATAGACAGGCCCGTCTGGTGCCAGAAAGTCCATGACTTCAGACCTTCCTCCAAAAGCCCCGACCGGCATCCCGCCGCCAATGACCTTTCCAAAGGCGCTTAAATCAGGTCGAACTCCGTAAATTTCCTGTGCCCCGCCTGGGGCCAACCGGAACCCGGTCATCACTTCATCAAAAACCAGCAAAGACTGATGCTTGAGCGTGATCTCCCTTAAAAACTGTAAATACCCCTTTTGAGGTAAAATAAGACCGGTATTGGCTGGGACGGGTTCTAGTAATACTGCGGCAATTTCTTTGCCGAATCTTTCAAAAGCGGCTTCCACCGCCTTTTCATCATTAAAAGGAAGGACCAAAGTGTCTTGAATTGCCCCCTCCGTAACACCCGCACTGTCGGGACGACCCAACGTCAAGGCTCCCGAGCCGGCCGCAACCAAGAGAGCGTCGCTATGCCCATGATAGCACCCGGCAAATTTAATGACCTTAGGTCTGCCCGTGCAACCCCTTGCTAAACGCACACAGGACATCGTGGCTTCCGTTCCGCTATTGCAAAAACGAACTTTTTCTACGCCGGGCACCATGCGGGTAATCATTTCTGCCAACTCCACCTCCCCTTGATGTGGTGTCCCAAAACTTAATCCCTTGCCGGAGGCTTCCCTGATTGCCTCCAACACCTCTGGGTGCGCATGACCCAAAATGGCGGGTCCCCAACTCCCTACGAAATCAACATACTCTTTGCCATCTGTATCCTGAATTCTTGCGCCTTTGGCGGAAGTCATGAAGACGGGTGTGCCGCCAACCGCCCGGAAAGCCCGCACCGGGGAATGGACTCCGCCTGGAGTAACCTTCTTCGCCCTGGCGAATAGTTCTTTAGATCGATGACCCCCGCCCTCTTGCATAATGCATCCTAGCTCGGTATCACTCCCTGCATCCATCCCTGATCTGGGACTAGTTTGCCGCAAAATCTGCCCGTGCCCTTGCCTCAGCCTCGACTAGTCCAGACCATGCCTCCCACCCTGCCTGAAGAAGTCTCGAGGCATCCTCCTGTGCCTTTTGTAAAAGAGGAAGATCAGAAGGCAATCGGGCATGGCGGAACTTAGGCAACCCACTCTGATCATCCCCCAAGACATCACCCGGTCCTCGCAGGCGGAAATCCTCATCAGCAACCTTAAACCCATCTCGATGCTTCGCTAAAAAATCGAGCCGCTCCTTGGCTGGCAACCCTCCCGCCCTCTGAATCAGAATGCAGTTACCGTTCCTTCCACCACGTCCAATTCTCCCGCGTAACTGATGTAATTGAGAAAGCCCCAGTCGATCAGCATGATCAATCACCATCCAGTTGGCCTCCGGCACATCCACCCCCACTTCCACTACGGTGGTGGCCACCAGGACGGAGATGGCCCCGGCTCTAAATCGATCAAGAACTTCCAACTTCTCCTGCTCTTTCATCCTGCCGTGCAACAAGGCCACGCACTTTTTTCCAATGATGTCGCATAGTTGTTCATGAGTTCGCTTCACCGAGGCTTCATCCGCTGGATCCCTCACCTCTTCACCCAATCTGGGTACCACCACGTAAATGCGATCCCCCGCCTGCACCCGGTCCTTGAGATGGGCCCAGATCTTTTCTACGGCGGAACTATCCCGGACATGAGTTTTAACCTCCCCTCGACCCGGGGGCATTTCCTGTAATAAGGACACATCCAAGTCTCCATGAAGCAGAAGATTGTAAGTCCGGGGGATAGGGGTTGCGGTGAGGACCAGCAGATCAGGACGTTCCCCTTTGGCCAAAAAAGCAGCTCTTTGCTTTACCCCAAAACGCTGCTGCTCATCAATCACGCACAAGGAGAGCCGGGAGAGCCGAGCCTTCTCCGCAAAAAGGGCATGGGTTCCCACCGTGATACGAGGGAAAAGCCCCGCCGGACCGGGCTTGGAATCAGAGGTCCAAGTTACGATTTCTAAAACCCCTTTGGGCATGATCTTTCTCAGGGAATGAGCATGCTGCTCCACTAAAAGCGTGGTCGGAGCCATCAATGCAACATGGGGTCCGATTTCCAATCCACGAAGAAGGGCGTGGGCCGCCACCAAGGTCTTGCCGGAACCCACATCTCCCTGAAGGAGGCGATGCATCGGTCTGCCAAGCTTCAGATCCTTGTCGATTTCATCACAAACCTTCACTTGGTCTGCCGTCATCCTCCAAGGAAGGGATTGTCTCCAACCTTGCACTAAATCGCGGACTCTCTCTGGTCTCTCAACTTGAATTGCCTCTCTGGCCGCTCTTCTGACCTTCAGAGAAAACTGAATCCCAAGCAGCTCCTCATACGCCAACCGTCGTCGGGCAATCTCTACCTCGCGCAGGGATTCGGGGAAATGAAACGACTGCCACGCTTGTTGTCGTGTCGGCATATCCTGCATCGGAGGAAAAGTCTCACTGACTTTGATGGGGAAGTTTTTGAAGTAATGATAAAGGATGGATCGGACGCGGCGCTGGTTCAGTCCCGCGGTCAAAGGGTAGATCGGAACTACACGATCCAGATGAATCCCCTCCTCCCGGCCCTCCTCAATCGTCTCTGTCTCCGGATGGGTGAGAACAAAGTTACCTTTTTTCTCTTCGATTCTTCCGTACACCGCCACCCGTTTTCCCTCCGGAAAAGCCCGAGCCATGAAAGGGAGATTATAGAAAACAATCCGCACAGGATCCCCTAGAACCTCTTTTCCGTCCCCCACAGCCAAATCGACTTCCACCATACACCGCCGCCCTCTCCACCGGTTTAATTTGGACCGTGTCACCGTTCCTTGGAAGTGAACTGGCCCATCGGGCAAGCCCTGTCGAGGGTGCCAACCCTGACGACGATCCTCATGCCTTCTCGGAAGATATCCAGCCAACTCCTCTAGGCACTTCAGCCTTAGCTTTTCAGCCAACCCCTCTGCGGCCCGGACGGCACGCTTCTTTTCAGGGCTTAACGCCAGTCGGCCATCCGCCACCGGGGTCCATCCGTGTATTCATCCCACTCCCACGCTCCGGCTAGGTCAAACACCGGACGATCCGGTGGACGTCGTGCAAAATCAAAGCCCACCACATCGAATTTTCGATCCCTAGCTTGAGCCCTGAATTTAAGATGACGGTCGGCGAAAACTCTCGGTGACCCGAGAAGTTGCACCCCTTCCAACTGGAAGACCGGTTCGGGATTCCCTTTTCCAAAGGGGGCCATCTCACCGACGGCCCGAGCCATCTCGGGGGTCAGATGCTCAGATAAGAGCATCATTTCGATAGATAAACTTCTCTCAAAAATCTCGGGGGCCACACTACGCTCCAGCCATGCGCTTAAAATATTCCGAAACTCTGCCACACGGTCGGCCTCAATCACAATGCCCGCGGCGCCCTCGTGACCACCAAACCCTTTCAGACAGGGACTACAGGCTCTTAAGGCATCCATTAATGATAAGCCAGGAAGACCCCTACCGCTTCCCCTGCCGCCCCCTTGCTCATTGAGTGCGATGACAAAACTTGGTCGATGAAACTTTCTGACTAGTCGCGCTGCCACAATTCCCACCACCCCGGGATGCCATCGATCACTTGCAGCCACCAAGCCCAACCCACCGGGATCATTACCCAATTGCTCCTCCGCTTCTTCCAATGCCATCGCTTCCAACTCCTGCCTTTTGCGGTTCTGCATGTCCAACTCCCTCGCCAATCGCGAAGTCTCTGTTGGATCGTGGCTCAATAAAAGATCCAAGCCAGCCGTGGCCTCCCCCACTCTACCGCCCGCATTGATTCGCGGACCCAGTTGAAAGCCAAGAGTGAAGGAGGTGGGAGCCCTCGTACCCGCTCCGCTAACATCCATCAATCGCCTCAACCCCGGGTGAGTCGTTTGCCCCAGCCTCTTTAAACCTTCGCGAACAAAAATCCGGTTATCCCCATGAAGCGGAACTAAATCCGCCACTGTTGCCAAGGCCACCAGATCGAGCACGCTTCGCAGATCAAACCTCTCGCGATCTCCGTCTTTTCGCAAGTAGGCATGACAAACCTTAAAGACCAAACCGGCTGTACATAGATGATGGTTGTCACCCGATTGCTGAGGATTAACCAAGGCGTCCGCTCTCGCAATCTCCCCCAACTGGTGATGATCCACAATCAGCACATCGATCCCCGCCCCCTTGATCTTCTCCACCTCCTCACGACTATTGGTTCCACAGTCCAAAGCAATAAACAGATCCGGCTTTGGCCCACTGAGGAGAGCCCTTTCCAAGCCGGCAGACGTCAACCCATAGCCCTCGGTCTTTCGATCGGGAATAAAGTTCCGGACTTGCTCCGTCCCCAGCGCTTTTAAAAATAGCCTCAGGACAGTGGCGCTCACGATCCCATCCACATCATAATCGGAATAGATCAGAATTCGGCTCTGTTGTTTGAGATGCAACTGCAAAAGGGATATCCCTTGGTCCATTCCTGCAATCTCCTCGGGCGCAGTCAAATGAGCCAACCTTGGCCGAAGAAAGTGCTCACGAAGCGATCCTGCGTCCAGACCCCTTCGATCCAAGAGCATGGAAATCACATCCTCAGGGAGATTTCCCTTCCCCGCCTGACATGGATTTCCCGTCCAACGCATCCTTATGGGATAACGCCCCACCTGCTCTCCGCAAGACTTCGCTTGGCGGAAGCTCTGACGCCGTGACTATTTCCTGCTGTTTCCTGCTAGGAGAGCGATCGGGCTAGCAATAAAGATCGACGAGTAAGTACCCACTACGATTCCAATCAGAAGAATAAGAGCAAAATCATTAATCACGCGTCCACCCAGCAGGAAAAGAACAAAGACCGCCAGGAAAGTGAGGCCCGAAGTTAAAAGAGTACGACTTAAAGTCTGATTGATGGCCAGATTCATTGCCGACTCTCGATTACCATGCAAGCCACCCCGGAAGGTTTCCCGGATCCGGTCAAAGATCACGATGGTGTCGTTGATGGAATATCCCGCCACAGCCAAGATGGCTCCCACCATGGGAAGAGAGAGTTCCCGACCCAGAAGCACAAAGATTCCGAGACTAATGAACACATCGTGGACCAAGGCGACAATCGCCCCCAAAGCAAAGGAGCTTTCAAAGCGCCAACTGGTGTAAAAGAAGATCGCGATCACTCCTAATACGAGAGCGATCAAAGCCTTTCTTTGCAATTCGGCTCCCACCACACCCGCCACCTTATCAAGTTGCAACTGCTGAAATCCTGCGCTGGGAAAATCTTGATTCAACTTCAGGCCGGCCTTCTCACCATTACCGAAAGCCGTCCGCAAAGAGAGAACTTCCTCCCCTCCCACTGGGCTGCGTTGATATTGGGCGACCTCCGCCAAGTTACCGAGAGAGGATCGAATTTGTCCGTCATCCACCTTCTCCTTGAATTTAAAGGTCACTAAATCACCCCCGGTAAAATCCACACCCAACGCCTTTTGACCTCGCACCCCAGCAGCGACTATCCCTGCGACCAAAAGCAGGCCGGACAAGGCAAAAGCCGGCCCCTTCCAACGAAGGAAGTTAATCTTCACGTCATTCAAAAATTGCATCATATGAAGACTGGATTTTCCTCCGATTTGCGAAACCCACTCCGATCCGGTGCGACTCACCACCAAGGCCGCGAATAAACTGGAAAAAATGCCCAAGCAGAGAACAGTGGCAAAGCCCTGCACAGGACCCGATCCCTGCCAGAAAAGAAGTCCGGCCGCGATGACCGTGGTCACGTTCGCGTCAAGAATGGAGCTGAAGGCCCTTCGGAAACCAGAATCCACCGCCTCGAGAGCCGTTCTGTGATGAGTTAACTCTTCCCGGATACGCTCAAAAACCAGCACGTTGGCGTCCACCCCGATACCAATGGTCAGGATCAACCCCGCTAAACCCGGCAAGGTCAGGGTGAAACCGAACTGAGCAAGCAACCCGAGCAAGACAAGCATGTTGATCACCAATCCAAAGACGGATACCAATCCCAGCCAACGATAATAGACCAAGGCAAAGAGACCGACCGCCACAATACTAACCCACCCAGCCAGGAATCCGCTCCGCACCGAGCTGGCTCCCAAACTCGGATCCACTCCCCGCTCGTCCACGATCGAAACCGGGTTCTCCAGAGGGTTCTTCAACACGCTAGCCAGCTCTTCTGCTTCGGTTGGCGACATGTTTCCTCCGGAAATCTCGCAACTTCCGTAAATCGCACTACGAATTACCGGCGCGGAATACACTTCTCCATCAAGGATGATGGCCATCCTCTTTCCGATGTTCTGCTCGGTCAGACGCCCGAATTTCTCTCTACCGTCGGAGTTAAACTCAATAATGACCACCGCCCTACCCAACTGGTCGACGCTACGGAAAGCATTCGCAACACTTTTTCCGGAAATTTCAGATCGGCGCCTGACAACAATCGGGGTCTCGTTGACTTTCCCGTTCGCCTGCCGGTCTCGCAACTTCAAAACCTGATAATCGATAGGAATCTGCGGGGCGACTTTTTGGGACTTTTCGGTAAGTCTTTCCGTTTCAGGATGCACCATAGCGAACTCCAGCTTCGCCACCCTTTCCAACTGATGACGGTAGGAAGTTTTCTCCGCCTCGCTGACCCCGGGGATCTGAACAATAATCCGTTTCTCGCCCACCGGCTGGATCACCGGCTCCGCCACGCCAACAGAGTCCACCCGCTTCCGGATGACTTCCACCGCCTGATCTAAAGAGCTTCGGGTTGTGTTCCCGGCCAACTCTAAAAGGAACTGCGTTCCCCCTCGTAGATCCAGTCCTGGCTTGATCGTCACCTTCCATTGCCCGCTCTCGTCTTTTCTGAAAAGGGAACTCAAACAAAGGGCGCTGAGCGCCAACGTTAGAGCAATACTCAGCTTGATACGCTTCCGGCTATCCCCCGCGAGAAAGTAACCAATAAAGAGAACGAAAAAGGCAATGCTGAGTCCGAATTGTAGGGCGATCATATTGGGTTTCCTCTTTTTAGGATGCTGCTTTTTCCTCGGCCGACTTTTCCACACTGGTGATGCTGGATCGCAACACCTCGATCTTCACATTATCCGCAACCTTCAATACCACGATTTGGTCCTTGAGATTGGCCACTGTCCCACAGATTCCACCTGCCGCCACCACCCGATCCCCCGATTTCACTGCAGAAATCAGCTTTTCCTGTTCTTTTTGTCGCCGCATCTGCGGCCGCAATAACACAAAGTACATCAAGGCAAACAAAACCACCAACGGGAGCAGTTGAACCCAGGCAGGAGGACCACTGCCATCCGCAGGGGGAGGAGCCATCATCAAGGGCCAACCGGCCAGGCAAGTCGTTTCAATTGTCATTTGTTTCCTGCTCCTTTTCTTTTCCGCCTCTCCGATACCTTCCGACAAATTCGCGGGACCACTCGTCCCACCGCTCTGCCAGAATGGAAGCCCGGGCTTGCCGGACCGTCTCAAGGTAGAAGTGGAGATTATGGAGGGAAATCAGCCTTAATCCCAGAAGTTCCTCCGCCTTGATTAAGTGTTGGATATAGGCACGACTGAACCGCGTACAAGTATAACAGCCACAACCATTCATGATAGGCTTCTCGTCTCGAGTCCAAGTGGGCTTCCGCACCGACTCCGGCCCCGTCTCAGTACAAGCTGTCCCGTTTCTCGCCACCCGGGTCGGCAACACACAATCAAACATATCCATTCCCTTCCCGATCATGCGGACAATCTGATCGGGATGCCCCAAACCCATCACATACCGCGGGCGGTCTTTCGGCAGAAAGGGCTCACTGTGATCAATCGCCGCCATCATCAACTCCTCAGGTTCCCCCACACTCACCCCGCCAACCGCATAGCCGTCGAATCCAATTTCCTGCAGCGCCTCCAAACTTCTTTTTCGAAGATCCGGGTAATCTCCACCCTGCCCAATCCCAAAAAGGAGATTCGGAGTGCCTGAAGACATCTGCTCTTCCCGACAAACTTTAGCCCAGCGCAGGGTCCTCGATAGGCTCTCCTCCATCCTCTCTTTTTCGCATGGCCAGGGGGGACACTCGTCAAAAGCCATCATGATGTCTGACCCCAGCACAATCTGCGCCTGAATCGCCTCACGTGGGCCCAGGAAAAATTTTTTTCCGTCCACATGACTCGAAAACATCACTCCCTCTTCCGAGACCTCGCGTATCTTGGCGAGGCTGAAAACCTGAAATCCGCCGCTATCCGTCAAAATCGGCCCATCCCACCGCATGAATTTGTGCAATCCCCCCATCTCCTTCATCACCTCCAAACCTGGTCGGACAACCAGATGGTAGGTGTTTCCTAAAATAATCGGCGCCTTCATCTCAATCAGCTCATCCGGACTCACTCCTTTGACGGAGGCTTGAGTCCCGACCGGCATGAAAACCGGGGTTTGAACATCGCCATGTTGGGTCTTCACCAATCCGGCCCGGGCCTTCCCGTCCGTCTTCTCGAGATGAAACACTTCTCCGGCACTCTTCACGGCACAATCACCTCAAGCCCCTTCGGAATAACACAAAAATCCACCGGCGTTTCCCCACAATATTCCCCATCCACCTCAAGAGCGATTCTCTCCTCCGCTTTCACCTTCAAAGAGGAAACCTGCAAATAGGTCACCTCCGGCAGGGAGTCAGGGCCACCCAAAAGAACTGCCTGCAGATACCAGAGCAAATCGAGCGGGCCTGACTTCGGAAAAACGCAAACATCCAGCAATCCATCCGCCATATCCGCCTTAGGAAAGAATTGAAACGGTCCACCGTAATGCCGCCCGTTTCCAA